>Ga0325414_1003497_pt1 | contig 16333 bp, 15 predicted proteins | sample PopdelMetagenome_8_FD_206183 | JGI IMG/M metagenome (GOLD analysis project Ga0325414, IMG submission 206183) | Populus deltoides microbial communities from Bellville, Georgia, United States - Leaf-PdKOR-R3 | ecosystem: Host-associated > Plants > Phyllosphere > Phylloplane/Leaf | place: USA...
AATGAATACTTATTCTTGGAAATGCTTAAAGTTGATTTCATACATACTTGAAAGTTAAAACATCAATTTGAGCAGACCCTTTAATTAAATGGTGAAAAGATTTTGTAATTTTGCGAAAGAAATTGAATTTAGCAACGTAGTATGAAGAATATAATGAATGCGTTACAAGAAGTTGTGTTAAAAAATAATGCAAATTTATCACTAAGAAAAAGAGGTAACGAGGCCCTAACGAGCAGGGGAAAACTACGTAGAAATTAGTACCTGAGAACCAACCACTTGAGCTTGAAACAATGCATGAATAACTACATCTAGTCTTTAGCAAGAAGAAGGAACAGCAGTGTTAGAACAGAATGGCTTGCATTGAAGAGCTCTAAATAAGCATAGAAAAGAATACTTGTGCGCTTAAATAAATGCTTAAAGCTGATCTAATTCAGACTTTGAACATCATCTTTGAGCAGACCCTTTAAACCTACGAACGATTTTACAAATTGTTCTCAAGATCAGAGTTGTCAAAGTCCAAGTGATCTGTGATAGTTTGTGGCATATGTTTCAGTCGTGGTGCTTTTCAAAACTCTGACGATATCGAATCAGCTCCTCTAGTTTCTTCTGCAAGCGCAATCTCAAGACAGGCAGTGCACGTTGAGGATCTTTATCGAAAATGTCCAGAATCTCCAGACCTTGATCACCATATAAACGTTCGATACACCTCAGAAAGATTCTTCCACTCATTTTGTTCTCTTTATCTTTTACTGGGCCTCCTCCCATTTCCTCAGCATATATAACAGCTGATTTGAACCATTCCACTAACATGTCCAGCTCATATTGTTCATCTTCGCATTTGAACACGTTCCTTTCATGGTGATTTGGAAGCCTACGCCTTGGAGTGCTCCTTTTACAGCTAGAGAAATCAAGTTCTTCCCTTGATTGCTTCTGCCTCCTCCTGTCCCTTGCCTTACATCCCCTTACTTCAAACACATTAACACTCTCACAATTCCTCCAGAAATTATAAAAATCACTCATCAAATCAGGATAGTTTCCTATCAAATTGGCAACCATTTTTACCAATTCTGCCTTTCCAATTTTTCCCTTGCTGTAATAAAAGAAAAGCTTCAAGAATGTCTTGTGACTCATTTCACAAGGTAGCCTCTTCTTAACTTTCTCGAAGAATCCAATTCCTTCTCTAATCTTTTCCGCCTCGCTGTCACTGGCTTTCACTTCAGCTTCATCTCCCGTGATAAGTTTTGCTTCCTTGTCATTCTGCCTCTTTTTCTGCGGCACATCAGCAGCCCTAGTGTTGGTGAGGTCTGTAGATAGCAAATCTGAAAGATGATAAGCCAGTGGTTTTTCTAATTCAGAAAGTGGCATAAATTTAATGAAGTCCTCTTGCAAGTCACCATGGCCTTCGGTTAGCTTAAGACCAGAATCAAAAACATCAACCAAAGTCCTAGACCCTTTCTTAAGCAATTTGAAAATCTTCAAGAATTTTTCCAAACCATCCTCACCACACTTGATCTTCAGCTTGTTTATAAAATCCATACCCTGTCGGAAAGTCTTACTCTCTGTGGTTGTCTCAGTTTCCTTCTCCTCCTCGTTATCGTGGCTACCGCCTTTCACTTGAGATCCACCTGCCTTCACGAATTCTGATTCCCTGTTCTTTCCGCAAACTTCAAAACTTTCTGGACTCTCTTTCTGCAGCTCATCAACCCTACAGTTTCTGCGTTCTGAAGATTTCAAACCAGGAAGATAATAGGCCAATGGTGTTGCTTCAGTAATTGGCATAGAGTAAAGAAAGTACAGTAGCAAATCAGGATGGCCTTCTGTTACCCTATGACCAAAATCGCAGACATCAGCCAAACTCATAGATTCTTCCTTACGCAAACGAAAATTCTTCAACAATGCTCCACAAACATCTTTACCACACTTGCCATCAAGCTTTTTCACGAAATCCATACGCTCTCCATCTCCAACTGTCTTACTCTCCATGGCTGGCTCAGTTTCCTTCTTCTCCTCAACGTCAAGGCTGATTTGAAACTCAGGCCGCAAAAAGGAGTTCAGCCCAGCGATCAAGTCATGATTACCTCCAAGAATTTCCTTCACTCTTGCTGAAAAATTTTCAAAGACGACTGTCAGCCCCCCTACCAAACCATCATGTGCAGCCGCTGTCTCCATGAACTTTTCCAAGATCCTGCCAAGGCTGCGGATTTTTTCTTCAGGCTGGTCATATTGAAACCAGGCTTTCAGTTTCTTGGAATAGTTTAGGGCAGGCTCAACTTCTTCACGAGGATATTGAGAGAGGAGGGAACGATAGTGGTCACTGTGCTCTCTCTGTCTCTTCATCTTTTGTAAACTTTCTCAGGTATGAGAGAGGAAAAATAAAAAGTAAACGGACTACAGTTTTTGGTGATATTCTGAGGAATCCGTTCTAAAGAGGATGTTAAGACAGTATATAGTTTATATATATGATTTATTCTACTTTTTCCTCAAAATTTGGATTGGAAGAGATTAATCCTCATAGAATCAGGATTTCAGAAAATATTTTGACAGCTAAGAAGATTATATCAATTGCCCATTTGAATAAAATCCAGGTAGGAGCAGGACTAAGAGAAATTACATATTGTGGCGGACTTATATTCCGAATTGAGAGAGAAGTTGCTTGCCAACTTCAGATTTTCAGACTCTCCCTAAATCCTTCGTTGAATTTTTTCCTTGGCATTAGGGCGACCGAATATCGCAACGAATCTCTCCTCTCTTTCAACCTTTATTCCCACCAGCTTGCAGACCCAACGCATCCTGCATCAACCAAGATGTGAAGACTTCATCTGAACTTGAAAAAAATTCAAGTTCAGATGACAATTTGAAAAACTGAAACTTGACCTGATCCTGATGTATAAAATTGAAGTTAAACTTGTATATAATGTTTACAGCTATGATATAAAATATGGTGTTCTGATTAGTGAAAGCTTTGATTATCATCATTTTTAATTGCTTCCTATCATTACACCATAAATTTGTCAAATAACAATAAAACTAGCGATGTAAAATTTTCTACTATTAATTAACGTGGAATTACTGACAGAATAAAAATAATCAAAAAATTAAAAAAATATTTGTTGGTGATTCCGTTAGTAAAATGACATGTTATTGTTTTATAATGTAATTATTGAGGGAAGTATTTCATCGCTAGTTTCCATCGAAAATTTAGTCGGTAAATTTAGAAGTGTTAGAACCGACGGTAGCCCCATCCTCCTTTCTTCCTTTTCTTTTTTTTTTTCGTTCATAGCAAAAAAAAGCAACCCCCTCCATTTTGCCACAAATTTAGGCCACATCCTCATAAATTTAGCCACCCCAATACTCAGTAGTGTTAACATTATTCTCTTGGTTGAATATTTTCTAAATATTCCATACACCAAGTAAGCAAACATACCCATTTATATTTTAAGTTAATTTATTGATATTTTTATGTAATAATATTTGTAGTTTGTATTTATATTTATATATTTCATAGTCTTTTCATTGACAATTTTGTTATATTTAAGTATGATTTATATTTTAGGTTTTGTTTAGGATTTAAGGAAAAATGAATTTGTTTGTAATTTAGGTGTGATATACTAGATGAAATGATGAGTTATGTGATGGTTACCAATCACATTTGATCAATTTAATTGTTAAATTGAAAATTTTAGGAAAATTAATATTTTATGGAACAGATAACAATTAAATTGTATGAATTTAGATTGAATAAGTTTTAATTGAAAAAATAATGAATAATTAGTTAGGAACCAATTACTGTTATTAATTTGATTTATTTAGTTCACATTTTGATTCAATATTGAATTTTTATACAAATAATAATTGGTTATTAGAACAATATGATAATAATAAATAATGTAGATGATAATAATAATCGTTAAAGGAGTATGGTGATGAATATAATATGAATGAATCATGGTTATTTAGGTAAAGGTTCACATGTAGATTAATATTTTTGAAAATATTTTTAACACGATCATAGACGTTAAGGAAAAAATAAAGAACAATATAAAAGCTACAATAAATATAGTTTTATTTTATGACTGTCATGATATAGTGTTGTTTAATGATGGAGTACGTGTTGCGAAGCCTAAGGCTACCTTCACCTTAGATAAAAAAAAACTATTATTTCTTATGTATGAATGACTTAAGAATCTGTGATTTCCTGATGGATATGCTTCAAAAATAGCTAGATTGATGAATTTGGAGTAATGAAGATTGTATGGAATTAAAAGTCATGACTGTTATGAGTTTATGCAAACACTCATTACAATTGCTTATGAGGATTTGTCTTCAAAGGGGATATAAGATGCATTCACGAAAATTAGTTGTTTTTTTGACATGTTTACTTGAACAAGTTACATTCTCAACACATTGAGCAACATTTAAATGAACATCATTGAGATAATAAATAAACATGAAATAATCTTCCCTTCATTCTTCTTCAACTCAATGGAGCATCTACTTATACATTTAGCATATGAAGCATAAGTTTAAGGGTCTGTGCAGTATAAATGGATGTATCCATTCAAAAGAGGTAAGGATTACATGCATCCTAAATATGTAATGTGTTTTTATAAGCATTTGGTTATTCAATCTATATTTACTTCTATGCATATTCTTGTTTAAACTTAAAAAAAAGGCTAAAAACAAGGTGCATATTAAGGTTTCAATAAACAATGCTTATATTGTAAAAGAAATTTCAATATTTGTCTCGTATTATTTTGAGCCTCATATGAGAACAATAATCAATCGCATTCCAAGACATGATGATGGTGGTGGAGTGCCTTCTAGGGAAAATTTGCCAATATTTTCCTATTATAGACGACCATTATTGAAGAATATAGTTTTGAGAAGACATATGATAGACATCAAATTTAAACAAGCAGATAATTATATGTTATTTAACTATGATGAATGAGACCTTTTGTTAAGTAAAAAATTTTACAATTTTGTAGTCTTAAATCATTTTCTCTTGTATTCTAAATTAATCTAAATTCTCAATAACAACTTTATAAACAACACCATCAATTTTTGTCATTCCAAAATCCATATATTGTTGAAGCTCAAAATTTTCAATTATAAAAGGAGCAATTTTTCATGTGGTTTAAAATATAAGTATGTAATAATTTGTAACTCTAATAAAAAACATTTACTTCAATTTTTTTAGTGACTGTTAATAGTTGTTATCTTTAACCAAGTGTACAACATAGGAGGCAATGTTAAAAGTTTGAAATTACTATCTTTAGATATTAAAAGAAAGGACCAATGTTATAATGAGTATTTTGTCAATGAATATATCTTTGATATTAAAGAGTATGGAGAGGGTAAAAAACCAATAATAGTGATGTTTATGTTAAAGAATCAACTTCTAATGAGTTTGAAGTTGATTATTATGACAAGTTAAAAGAGGTGACTGAATTACAATATCATAAGGTGTAAAATACAATATTTTTATTTAAATTTTATTGGTATGATATCGATAGAAGAATTAGAGTAGATCCTCATTATGATTTAGTCAAAATTAATAAAATAGGTAGATTTAGCAACATCAATAATGTTTTTATATTTGTAAACAATGTCAACAAGTGTATTACATATACACTCATTCCATTAGAAAGGATAAGAATAAAGTTGATTAGTTATCTATTGTGAAAACCAAATCTAGGAGTCATGTTCAAGTTGTTAAAGATAGTAACGAAGAAGTAACTGAAGGAGAAAATGTATTTCAACTTGATGAGTTAGTTGATTCATATCGAGTTATTTCATTTACCAAGTTAGAAGAAAAATTTGAATTTTTGTGTCGCTGAGAATACCTATATTCATATTGGTGATTACTTAAACCATATATCGTGTACTAGTAGACAGATAAAAGTGGATGAAGATGAAGAAATCAAACAACTTCAGTTCAATGAAGAATATAATAATGGACACGAAGATGATAGAAATGAAGATGAGGAGGATTTAGATTAAAAAGGATTTGAATTGATTTTAAGATATTTTTTGTCACTTTATAATGCATTATATTTTTTTTAACATTTATCAAGCATTTATTGTTGTGGTTATAATTTTAATAAGTAGTTGTTGAATATATTATAAATCCGAGTTGTTATTAAATAAGTTATAAATGATGTTGTTGTTATTGTTTAGGCTAGATTTGGATTATAACCATATATATATATATATATATTAATTTCACCAACAAAATCACCGATATAAATTAAAAAAATTATAAATTATTAAATAACCATTAGTGAATTCATTAGTGATTTAAAAAAATAGTAAATTACCAACGAACTCACAGACAAATGTTAAAAGATCAAAGAATTACAACAAGTTTGGCAAGAAATTAGAACCAGATGATAGATTGACTAACAAATTAGCATACATTGTTAAACTTTATACCCACCTATAGACTCTAAAATAGTTAGAGAATTACAGAGAGTCTGGCAGGAAATGCATGAAATTAGAACTGATTGACAGATTAACATCCATTCATAAACTTTATACTCATTGATGGAGTTATTGGTAAAATAGTCAAAGAGTCACAAAGAGTTTGGAAAAGAATTTATGAAATTGGATTAACTAACAAAAATATCGATGAAAGAAAATTCATCGATGAATTTGGAAGTTTTCAAAAAACAAATCATTTAAATGACCATCAGACTCACTGATAGATTTAAAAAGTTTTATTGGTGAGCCCGTCGATGATGTGTTATCATGGTTCATCACCGACAAACTAAGTGATAGAAAATTTCATCGGTCAATTTAAACCTAAATATATCGGGGCAATCTTTAATTTTCCTCTTATTTCCCCTAAAATACCTTATTATCCTCCCTCCCTTTCATCTCTCTCTCTTCTACCAGTGGTTGACATTCTCTCTCTCTCTCTCTCCCCCCCTCCATTACTTAAGATTTGATCTTGATGGTTCAATGGTTTTTTCTTAGATTCATTGGTTTTTTCATGTTTTGTTTGAGTTAGAATGCATGATTTAATGATTCGGGAGTGATGGAAGCCTGTTTATTTTGGGCCTACCATGAGGAAGCACTGAGGGGAAATGAAGAATTTGTTTAAACTTATAGTATTGTATGGTTATTAAAATTGTAGGTATGAGTAAAGTGTTCTTAAGAAAGAATTTTAATTTGTATATGTGATTTAGATGTTGTATGAGTGTTTGGGTGAAATTGATGAATGTGAATTTATGTGACTTTATGATATAAATGCTTATGAATCAATAAGGAAATCTTAGAAATGGTTTATAATTATATGTGAAAATATTAAATAGATGTTTATCACACTGTGATATGAGTCAGGGCTTTTTGTGATTGGTTAGCAGAAAAAAAGGATTATGAAAAATTAAGAATCACCACCTAGTAATTAAAGAAAACCAAGGATTATATTATTTGCTATAGTTCTAGAGATTTAGGTAAAGGGTTATTTATGTATAAGGGAAGAACGACGTCACTTTTATAAAGGCTAGAAAAAGCATCTTTAAATATATGTTTAGCTCTCCTAGTAGCACCCTAAATAGAGGTCCCAACAGTTATAGCCTATACAGTCCAGATCAGAGGTGAAGGTAAAGAGATTGTCATCATAGAAGCCTCCACTGTTAAGGCTAGCATGCCAATCTATATAAGGCGAAGACCCTCTTTCTCTTGAAATGGCCAGCAACACCCGTAATTATTTTAGGAAGGTTAGATCTACTTGACCCCCAACTGGGGGAGTACGATTACCCTTTGCTTTCTTTTCTACTAGAGTCTTAGCTCTCACCATTGTTACCTTAGAAAGAGAGTCCTTAGGTATAGTAAGCTCATTCATGTTCATGGGGTCATGCTTCATCCCTTCTTATTAACGGTTCCATTCACATTAAAGGATGGAGACCCTCTCCTTGATGCAAACAAGCTTTTTTTCGCAAGCCTAGATGAAGTTTCTCAATCTCCTCCATCTATTAATCATGTATAAAAAAAGTCAACAATCAAATTAGATGTATAAAAAACAAGGGATAAGGAAAAAGATGCATCCTTTACAACTTGGTCTGGTAATGCCTTTTGTCCATTTTTTTGACGTCATAGTCAGTTGTGGTCAAGGCCAACACAACATATGTTTTCTCCTCATTTAAGCTAAGACAATGCCTATTGCTCACCTTAGGGGGAGGTACCCTTCAATAATAGCAACAATCTTAGATCTGTTTCATCTCATCTTTAGGAATGACCGGCCTAGTAATACCTCATTATCAACCACCTCTCCTTTCATTTCTTGACATGTGTAGGATTTCCATACAGAGCTCCTCTCATGGCTCTTGCGGGTCTATTAGCAAAGGTGAAGAACCAATGCATGTCATTTCCATCATCGGTGTCAGTGACTAGATGGTAACAAGTCCTAAAGATGTTAATTGTAGGCTTGATTATGATAAGCCTAAAAAACTTATAAAAAATGAATAAGATTATCTACTCATTAAGGTGCAACTGACCTAGATCTAATTGATAATATCTAAAAACTTCCCTCATAAATTCATGAAGAGAAAAGGAATACCTCAATGCATATGTGCAAAAAAGGGCTGTAATTTCAAATTGACCCTAGGCTGAGCCCAAGGTCGATTAGCTAATACGCTCATCCTTAGTAGGAATTTAAGCTATATACTCTCTTAGTTGCTGACCATTAACAAATGCCACCTCCTCTACACTTACGATGCTAGGGGTATCATCCTCAAGGGCCTTAAACATCTTTTCACTCCTTGAGGCTATCTAATAATAGCAGAAGAAGAACTTCTCCAATGTAGAGAACTATTTTTTTCCTTTACTAGAGGTGTACGCTGGGGTCTCACCCCCTCTAGTTCCAGGACCCAATTTGATGGACCTTTGTTCCTTGTTACTTCCTCTAGTTTTAGGTTAGTTACTAAACTCCTCACTAAATTTAGCACTATCCTTATTCCTAGGGTTAGATTTGGCTTTTTTAGGGTTTATTTTTCTGTTCAAAGAGAAGAAAAAGAAGAAAGAAGCTTTTGGTGGGAAATACCTAGGATGGTGGTTTCTTCTTATATTAGAGAAAAACTGTTTTTCAAAAGTTATAGAGAGTGAAAGTAAAAGAGAAGATAGAAGCAAGAATAGCTAGGGTTATAAAGGAAATACTTTGTTGTTACCTATTTTTGGGTTCCCGCACAAAAAATGAAAAAAATACAAAAAATGCATATAAAAAAATATATATTCAGAAGGAATCCAAAAAATAATAGGAGTGGGAAAAAGGATGTTGGAACGCCTATAAAATGGAAAGAAATTGGTTGAGGAGATTTAAAAATACTAGAATTGAAATTTGACAGTATATTTTTAATTGGTAAGAGCCATGTTGACAAGGAAAATTCAAATTCAAGGAAGAAAAGTCCAAAATCAGATGTTTATAGACTCAATTAGATTTTATCTAAGGTTTAATTGAATTTATGGAGGGTTTCATTGCAAGAAAATTTGATTTTTAAGTCAAATTAGGCTTTTATTGGAAGAAATTAAAGTTCTGGGGTCCAATTATAATTTTGAAGAGTTGATTTAGCCAAATCAGGGGCTTAATTGCATAATTATTGAAGTTTGATGGCCAATTAGGGATTTTAATTGAAACAGTCCGAAAACAAGGATCAAATCGGAAAAGATGCTAAAATCAAGGAATCCAATTACAATTTTCCAAGGGCTTGATTAAAAAATTACAAAAAATTCAATGACCAAATCAAAAGTATCCATTTGAATTTTGAAATGGTGTCGTTTCCTTAAAGCACTATTCACTATCTCTTTCAAGAAGCCGTTTTCAATAGTAAAAGCTGAGATACATTTTGCAGCAAAAGCGCCAAATGGCTCCAATTATGGGGCACGTTTTATGGCTGTTATCTCTCTGCTTCCAAATTACAAGACGACCGTTACCACCGTAGGGCTTTCTCTGGCCTATAAAAGCCAAAGAAATACCATGAACAAGGGGAGAAAAAAAAACAAGGAGAGGGGGAACGTAAGGAAGAGAAAACAGAGCGTAAGAAACAAAAAAAACAGCAAGAGAAGAAAGCAGAAAGAGGAGAACAGACGGGAAAAGAAAGCAAAAGAGAAAGAGAGAGAGGAGAGTGAAAAAAAAAACAGAGGAACACACTAGCAAACCGAAACAAAGGAGAGAAGAAGAAGAAGCAACGTTTGTTGCTACCCAATTTTTGATCCATGTTTTGCTAAATTTTCAAAATAATAATAAAAAAATAAGGGTTTACATGTGGCGATAATATAGAGTATCAGGGCCAACATTAAGGAAGCAATATGTCAAGGAGATAATTACCGAATCATATATAATTACTGCAATATAAAATACCATAGATATATGATTTGATTCATGCTGATTATGAAAAATAATCACTGCAATATAAAATACCATATATATAGGATTTGTTGGTGCTAGTTATAAAAGACAATCTCTGCAATAATTATTGTAATATTTCCTTAAATATCATGTGCAGAGATTTTCTATATAAATGAACCTCTAGCCATATGCACTAGGGGAGAAGAAAATTCATAAGGGGACTAATTTTTTTCAGAAAAGGGGAGCTATACAAAAAAACTCTAAAGATAAAAAACCTTAAACCCGTTTTCTCTCCTGAAGCCGTTCCCCCCTCTAGCCGACCAAAGCCTTTCCTTTCCCTTGGCTAAAACCTAAATGAGTCGCCTCCCAACGCCATTTTCCAACATCCCTGCACACAAACCTCTCCCTTCCAAGCCAAAGCTTTCGTCCCCCCCCAAAAACCATTTTACCCTCGGCCATTTCAACATCCAGAACCCCGAACACTCCTCTCCCATAAACCCATGGTTCCCCATTTCCTCTGTTTCTCTCCCAAACCAGTACTGATGCGGAACAATAAAAAAATAAAATTAAAGCAAGAACAGAAAGAAGCTTTAGAAAAGAAAGAAGCTGAAGAAAAGAAGAAAGGAGATTGGAGATATGTAAAGTCTGCAATTTTCATTAATCATAAAAAAACTCCCTCTCAAAATGACAGAAGAACAAATAAATAGTAAACCCTAAAACATCCTGCTATTGGGCTCGGCCCATCAAATCAAACTGTTTAACATAAATAATAAAATAACAATGAGCAGGCCCAAATGGGCTAAATAAATAAAATAACAATGAAATGGGCCTAAATGGGCTTAGTCTCCCAACCAAAGCATGACAGGCTGGGCCATCCTATGTCGTCTCCGTCCATATACTCGTGTAGTTTGTGGTGTGGGTCTGGTGTCCCCACCAACTCTCTCGGGGTTAGATAAACTTGACCTCGTCGAGTGTAGTACTGGCCGACTCTGATAGTACTCCCAAAGATCTAGGTCAAGCTGCTGCAAAGTATCTCTAGTAATCCAATTACAATCTGAGTCAGGTCGACCCACCCAACGAACTAGAAACCATTGAACCTCACCATTCCTGGTAAAAACAACTTGTTCATCCAGAATAACATCAATATTATCCTGTGCTGAGGTCAAGGTGAAAGCGATAGAGGTTTCAATAGGATCATCAGAAGAGGAGTTAAATGGTATCTCAAATGGATCATCTGGAATAGGAAGTGGTTTGTGGTATGCAACTAGATCCTCAATATTAAATGTGGAGCTAATGCCAAAATTATATGGTAAATCAAGAACATAAGCATTTGGACCAACCCGTTGTAGCACTTTAAAAAGTCCGGCACTACATGCATGTAATTTTCGATTAGCTCCCGAAGAAAATCGTTCGGGTCTAATCCGTATCATAACATAGTCTCCCACATTAAACTCATTATGTTGTCTATGTAAATCAGCTTGAAGTTTATATTGCGCATTACTTGTTTGAATCTGTTTAGTGATCTCAATATGCAAATCCTGAATTCTACGTGCAAAAGACTCGGCTGACTCAGACACTCTAGCATGAAGGGACATGGGAAGAAGGTCTAAAAGTTTCCTAGGCTTGTAACCATGTACAACTTCAAAGGGACTCATGCTTATTGACCCATTGATAGAGCTATTATAGGCAAATTGGGCCGTAGGAAGAATCAGATCCCAATTCCGATTATGATCACTCACTAGACACCTTAAAAGGTTGCCCAAACTCCTGTTAACCACCTCAGTTTGACCATCAGTTTGGGGGTGGTAAGCAGTAGAAAACTTCAATTTGGTTCCCACCATATGCCAAAGGATTTTCCAAAAATAACTTGTGAATCTAACATCCTTATCCAAAACTATGGTTTGGGGAAGACCATACAACTTAATAATCTCATCAAAATAGAGTTTTGCAACTTTGGAAGCATCTGTGGTCTTAGTACAAGGAATAAAATGGGCCATCTTAGAGAAGTGGTCGACAACCACAAAAATAGAATCATGTTTCTTTGCAGTACGTGGAAGCCCAAGCACAAAATCCATGCTCACATCTTGCCAAGGGCAAGTAGGAATGGGCAATGGGGTGTAAAGACCAATATTTTGTTTTCTATGCTTAGCTAGTTGGCAAGTTCGACATTGACCTACCAATTTTGGGACATCTGTTTTCAAACTAGACCAAAAAAACTGGCGTTCCACTTCTTCAATGGTTTTATTCCTTCCAAAATGTCCTGAGAGACCTCCAGCATGAATCTCCCATATCAAAAAATCACGCACGGATGTTTTCGGGATACAAAGCTTATTATCTTGAAATAAGTATCCATCTTGGAGGTGATAACCATTTATAGCACGGTGATTCTCATCCTTCAATGTCAAATATATTTCTCCAAATTCTGAGCAAGATTCATACTCCTCTTTGAGTCTCTCAAATCCTGTGACTTCAACACTCATTACAGATAACAGCGTTACCCGACGACTCAAAGCATCTGCAGCCTTATTCTCCATTCCAGATTTATGTTTCAAAACAAATAAGTATGCTTGCAAATATTCAACCCAATGACCATGCCTATGATTAAGCTTCTTTTAGGAGTTAAGATAGCGGAGGCCTCATGGTCGGAGTAAAGAATAAACTCCCGTGGTAACAAGTAATGGCGCCAATAACACAAGGCCTGAATTACCGCATAAAACTCATTGTCATAAGTTGAGTACTTTTGTTTTGCCTTATTAAGTTTTTCACTAAAGTAGGCTACAGGGTGACGTTCCTGACTAAGTACTCCACCTATACCGACTCCCGAAGCATCACATTCTACTTCAAACACTTTAGTAAAATCAGGTAGCCGCATTATTGGGGCCTCCGTCATTTTCTTCTTAACCTCCTCAAATGCCCTATTAGCTCATTTACTTCACTTAAACTCACCTTGTTTCAAACAATCTATAATAGACGACATGATGGTGCTAAATCCCTTAATAAAACGATGATAGAAAGTCGCAAGCCCATGAAAACTACGAACCTCGTGAATAGTCTCAGGTTCAGGCCAATCTACTATCGCTTGGACTTTCTGGGGGTCAGCAGAGACTCCTTTCCATGACACTATAAACCCTAAAAAGACCACTTGATCTGTAAAGAAGGACACTTTTTGACATTTGCAAACAAACTTACCTTTCTTAGGCTGGTACAAACTTGAATAAGATAATCGAAATGCTATTCCTTGGTTTTGCTATAAATAAGAATATCATCAAAATATACCACCAAGAACTTTCCTATAAATGGCCGAAGCACTTGTGTCATTACTCTCATAAAAGTGCTTGGTGCATTGGAAAGGCCAAAAGGCATGACTACCCATTCATATAAATCATCCTTAGTCTTAAATGCTGTTTTCCACTCATCTCCCGGACGGATCCTAATCTGATGATATCCACTCTTCAAGTCAATCTTAGAGAAGATCTGGGCTCCTGCCATCATATCTAGCATGTCATCCAATCGAGGAATTGGAAAATGATACTTGATTGTAATTCTATTGATGGCTCGACAGTCAACACACATTCTCCATGATCCATCTTTCTTGGGTGTTAACAGTGCAGGTACTGCACAAGGGCTCAAACTTTCTCGTATAAATCCCTTTTGTAACAACTCACATACTTGCCTTTGCAATTCAGCATGTTCACTCGGGTTCATCCTATAATGAGGTAAGTTTGGTAATGTAGCCCTAGGGATAAAATCTATGGCGTGTTGAACATCACACATAGGGGGTAAAGCATTAGGTAGTTCAGAAGGGAAGACATCTAGAAATTCTCTCAACACTTCTCTTACCTCTTCAGGTGGCTCCTCTAAAAAGTATTCTACAATCTCCTTAGCCACTACAGCAAACACAACAGACTCTTCACAAATCTCCTTATCAAACTCCCTAGGACTTATTATGTTAAGCCCTCCATCTTTCACTTTATTCTTCTTTTAACTATTATCATTAGACCTTGGGGGTAATCCAATAAGTTGCATTTTTTTACCTTGAAAAGTGAATGAACAAGAATTTGATCGTCCAAAGATTGTAACGTCCAAATCATATAACCAAGGCCTACCCAAAATGACGTGCCTTACATCCATGGGAATTACATCACACCAAATTTCATCATGATAGTCAAAAATCTTAATGGGAAAAAGACATCTCTCTTTGACCGCTATAGATGTATCATTAACCCAAGACACATTATAGGGTTTAGGGTGTGGAACAGACTTTAAGCCTAAGCGGGATACACTACCCGAGAAAACTGCATTGATACAACTACCACTGTCTATGATGATCTTACACCCTTTATCTCCGCATTTAATGTCAGTGTAAAAAATAGCAGTCCTTCTCTAATCCTCAGTTCCTTTAGGTTGTGTTAAAGCACATCTAACCACACCTAACCTGGTTGTCTTGATTTGAGTGGATATAGACCTAACACATCCTAGCAAGTTAGACTCATCATCCTCATCATTTAGATCTTGAAAATCATCGAGATTGGGTTCATATACCTTATCATCACAAGTATCTTTTTCATCCATATCCTCTTGCCCCTTGATGAACAAAGCCTTATTAGGGCAGCTAGAGGAAATATGACCAAAACCCTGACACTTAAAACACTGAATTCTTGAAGTTTTAGGTGCTTTATGAAAAATACCCTTACCCTTGTCTTCTCTAGGTATCTGGGAAATCAAAGGATTGGATTTACGAGGTGTGGCACCTAATATGGAGTTATTACTACCAGGTTGAGATCTAGAAGCGGTATTACGAGTGTCCTGACATCTTTTCCACTAGCTTTTTGTGATCAAGTCATAATTTTGTACTAGGGTATAAGCTTCATCAAGGGTGGAAACACCCCTAAGCACAACCTCTCTTCTAAGGTCATCGTTTAAGCCTTTTCAAAATTTACTTAGGGTTATCACTTCATCCTCCCTAACTACACACCTCATTCTATACTCATCAAATTGTGCTATACATTCATTGGCAGACTTGCCTCCTTGCCTCAAGTTATTCCACTGGTCCAAAAGATTTCCTCTATAAGAACGAGGCAAGTACTTTTCTTCTAACTTATTCTTCATTTCAACCCAGTCAGTAATAGGGGGTTGACCTCTCCTAATTAAAGACTCTTCTACACTTTCCCAATAGAGCTGAGCGGTTCTACTAAGTTTCATCTTTGCAAATCTTACCCTTCTATTCTCAGATAGATTATACCAGCTAAAGAATTGATCCATGTCACGGATCCATCTATCAAAAATCCACGGGTCAAGTTGACCCTCAAAAGTTGGGGCTTCTACCTTGATATGCCTCATGACTCGCTCGTCAGGGTCATCATAGTCGTGATGGCCCTGATTGTAGTTGTATTAACGGTTCCTAGGATGAACTGGTCTTTGACGGTAATCATTGGAACGCTCATTATCATGAGGGTCATCAAAGTCATTGTGACCCTGGTGTTGGTTATGGTGGCGGTTCCTACGAGGAACTGGTCTTTGAGGATTCCTATGGTTGTCACTAGAATGCTCACTCTCACTAGACTGTCTTATTTGCGAAGTTTCTATGGACTCCATCCTCCCAGAAAGGTTGTTCATTTGATTGGACATGTTGCTCATTTCTGTTCGCATAAGTTGTAATTGTTCTTGAATATCTCTAAAAACATTACTAGAGCTCGGGTCCATGATGGCTATGACTTCTAGATTGTGTACTAGACGACCACTACGTAAATGCATGCAAAACTAATCCTGAGACTGTGATCACAAAATAACACTTGCAAGTAAAACGCAAAATAAAATTATAGCTAATAATAAAAAAATAAAAATAAAGAAAATAATTTTTTTTTTTTAATTATCTTGGAGACTAAGTAATGACAGATTAAACTAGGAAAATGCGCAAGCAAGCAATCTAAGCCATCTAAATGCACACAAGTAATCCAAACACAATGTTTCGGTTTTTCCACTAAT
>Ga0325414_1003498_pt1 | contig 16332 bp, 8 predicted proteins | sample PopdelMetagenome_8_FD_206183 | JGI IMG/M metagenome (GOLD analysis project Ga0325414, IMG submission 206183) | Populus deltoides microbial communities from Bellville, Georgia, United States - Leaf-PdKOR-R3 | ecosystem: Host-associated > Plants > Phyllosphere > Phylloplane/Leaf | place: USA...
ATTTTATTTTCCTTGAAAACATAGTTTTAATATTAATATTTTTTAAAATTAAAAATTAACCTTTAATTTATTTTTGGATTATTTTAAATATTAAATTCTAAATAAAATCTAATTGTGAAACCTCAAAATTATTTTAAACATAATCTTAAAATTGAATTTAATCAAGAGCTTACAAACATGATGGAAGGGACCAAAACACCTAGCTAAACTAACCTAATTTGAAAACGTCATCAACCCAAACCTACGTGGCATCCACTTGCTTTCTCACAACCCACCGTCAGCCGCCCAACAATCATTTAAAACAAAAACAAATAAAAATAAAAAAACGAAAATCCCATTACTGCTTCCTGTGTTTTACCTAATTTGAAAAGAAAAGAAAAAATAAATAAATCAAACGCCGTCAATTAACCCAAAATCTTCCCGTCAATCTCCTCTCCTCCCGCAATCCAGACTTCAATCACCTCTCTCTCTACTGTTTTTAAAAACTCTCCTTCTCTCTACTGCTAAACCAGTTTCAGTTGATTGTAATTACTGCTTTTAAATAAAACTTAAGTATTAAATGAAAGATTCCGATTCATTTTTAGCTACTGACTCGCATACAGATTCTCACTCACTCTCCCTCTTTCTTGTAATAACCTCTTCTTTTTAGGGTTTTCCTCTTAGTTATGGCTATGAGAGGCGTCGATTTCAAGTGGTTTGTCCTCATTAATCTTTCCTTCAATTTATCTTCATTTGTGTGTGTGTTGGTGCCCTTTTGTTTCAAGTGATTTTAATTTTTTGCTTGAAAATATTGGGTTTTGCAGGTACGATGGCTTCTTCTTGTCAATGCTAGCAACAAGTGCGTATCCTTGTTATTATGTATACATTTTTAGATTTTTGACTTTCTCTTATTAAGGGTTTTAATTTTCTTTCTTTGATTCTCAAGAAAGTTTGAATCTTTTCTATGCTGTTGCCTACACTTTTAAGTTCTTAATCTTCTTGCTTGCAGCTTTCTTATGGTGATTAATTTAACATCAATCTTTTACTATCTTTTCTTGGTTTTATATCTTAACAACACCCTTTTGTTTGATTTCTAAGAGAAATTGTTTGTTCTTTCTTTAACAATGTCACTCATAGAATCATTGTTGCTATCAATTGGAGGCGTTATCATATTTGTACATACCCATTGCACATATGGACAATGGTAGCTCTCCCTCTGCCTCTATCTTTATTCTAGTTCCAATAAATTATGTGAACATAACAATTTCTTTTATATCTCATTTCTAATGTTTGTTGGTCAGGTTGATTACACTACCGTTTTTGTGTTTCGCTTGTTGATGTTTATAGATAATGGACTTGCTGCTGGAATGGGATTGTAAGGCCTGTTATCTTGTACACCTTGGCATCAATTCTTTCTTTCTTTTTATAATAATGGGCTCTTCTACTTTTGATGAGAATTCTGTGTTATGTACAAGTATTCTAGTTTTATTTTAAAGATTTTGGAGATTTTTTTAGAAAGAAATTTGCTGGAATAAAGATATTGGATTTAACTCCCACATTATCTTTGTGCTCTTGAAAAAGTATTCTTTTTAGTAGTTTTTTAAATATTATGCAATCAAGCAGCCGCAGATTTTGCTTGCTTTTTATTGGTTTAATCCTGTTATCATACTAGTGAATTCTCTTAACAATGTAGGCATTTGCTGTTGAAAACTTGTTTTTTCCCTTTCATATAGTCAAATTGTATGGTTGGAGAATATCTTTTGCATCAGTTTATCGCATGTTCTTTTACTGAAAGTTTGAAAAGGCACATTGTAAGCTTAATCTTGCCTAATAAGTTCTTCGTCTATTTTACTTCCTTAAGGGATTTTGGGCGGCAGCAGAGATATGCCCGTTTTTGTGGAAGAATTGTCGTTCTTTCAATTCTCTCTCTGCTGCTATATCCATTTCTTTGGGCTTGGACTATAATTGGCACACTCTGGTTCACGAGGGCAAGAGATTGTGTAAGTTCTTTATTTATATTCCTTAATTGGAAGCATTGTCATCTTGAGACAATCTTAATTCAGGAGGTGATGTGTTTAATTTGTCGCAGTTACCAGAAGGTCAGAAATGGGGTTTTCTTATATGGTTGCTTTTCAGCTACTGTGGACTGATTGGTATTGCTTGCATCTCTGTTGGAAAGGTTATCATAGTTCCTTGTGCTTCTATTTCTCTCCTTAATTTTACATGTTATTGTTTATCCTAAGTAACTAAAACATTCTGCTCTTCGATGCTTTCTTATGTTCACCTGCCCCTTCTTATCCTTGATCATTTTAATATTCTTTTCTAGTGGCGGGTACGAAGACAAGCACACCACTTACGTGCTCAGCAAGGCATTCCTATTTCAGAATATGGGGTGATGGTTCATGCATCTTAAGTACTAAAGTTTATCATTGCTACTGTCATGGTTTCTTTTAATCACCCTGCTTATGCATCCAGGTAATGGTTGATTTGATCCGAGTGCCTGATTGGGCATTTGAAGCTGCAGGTCAAGAAATGAGAGTAATGGGCCAAGATGCTGCTGCATATCAACCTGGACTCTATTTGACTCCCACTCAGGTAAGTGCCAGTCAATATTGAGAGCTATGAATTATGATTGCCTTTTTTTCTTTTTGATTGGGACAACATCATGCACATTCGTGTTTTCTATAACCTGAAAATACAGAACAGCCAGTTTCAAGTACATGTGGTAGATTTTTCTTGTAATTTGCCATGGAAGGTAGTCCAAATTATTATATCTCAGCATGGATTAGCCTTAATAGAGAAGACCATGGGCTGGTATCCCAAGAAATGTTATTATAACTCTCTTTTGTGTCTGCTTGCTCTCCATATATTCTGGAGGATGTCTAAGTCATTGCATTCTATTATTGGACTTAAGGGTCATATGATCATTGTCCATTCCAGTAACTCACAGTAATCTTTTTGAAGAAATCTGGTCTTGTATCAATATTCTAAATTTATATAGCTTTTAGTTAGTTTATAATCTCTTTCTGGTTCTGTTGTCTTTTCATAGAGAGAAGCAGTGGAGGCACTCATTCAAGAACTTCCAAAGTTCAGGCTCAAGGCTGTTCCAACTGATTGCAGTGAATGTCTCATCTGCCTCGAAGAGTTCTATGTAGGGAATGAGGTAAATATTTTGACTACTCTGCTTTCTATGTGCCACAGTTTTGCCTAGAGAAGGTCTATTCCACTGCAGAAATTGTTGGAACTAGCCCTTCCATGTATGTAAAAGCTGTTTTTATTTAGTTTGTCGATAGAACTTCTGGTATACTGTAGGTGTTTTACTACTCCAGAAGGGAAAAAATGATGTGCTTCAATCCCAGTGAATATATTCCAACTATTTTAGTTCAGAGCAATTTATTCACAAGATGATCATGAGGAAAATTTGAAAAGGCACCTATAAAGATGATCATGAGGAAAATTATCACTTTTTTCATATTAATAGAAGGTTAGTGCTGGTAGTTAAACTTCATGCAAATAATTTTGTTTCATGTTGTCTTTGTGTGATTGGATTTGTTACATGTTAGAGTTGACAAATCACACTGCATCTGGCTTGAAGAAAATAAAAAACACTTTTGAATTACCAAAGTTCCTTACTAGTAATATTGCAGGTTCGTGGCCTACCTTGTGCACATAATTTCCATGTTGAATGTATTGATGAGTGGCTTCGACTGAATGTGAAATGTCCACGGTGTCGCTGCTCAGTCTTCCCTAATCTTGACCTTAGTGCCTTATCTAATCTCCGTGCTGATTCGGAAAGATCTCCTGCCACTGTAACAACCAACCGTTATGTGAGAACTGTGCCTTCCAGCGACAGCCATCTGTTGAGAATGCAGGGTCTGCTGTGGCCTGTCCAATCTGGGAATGCTGGGGATCCCACTGATGCAGATGTTGATGTGGAAGCTGCTGAGAATGGAAGTGCACACATGGCAACTGGGGAACGAACAGGTACGGAATCAGTTTCATCAGCTGGACGTGCGCTTGTGGGTCAGTCCACCCAAACTCATCACTAGTCATTTGTTTTTTTGGGATTTACAACATATTAACCCTGTGCCGAGAAAACCTAGGTTCCACTGAATCTCACTTTAATGAAAACGCCCTGGGCTGTTTTATATATAATACAGAGAAAAGCTAATTGATATTTGTTCATGCTCACTGTCTTAACTGCTGTGTTGCTACATGCTGTGACAGAAAAGAAACCCCATTCACCAATTCATATGGGGTGTTCTGGACACAAAAAAAATCAGTAATGATAACTGTTGCCTTTTTGTCAATGAGAATGGAGCTTGAATTTGCCTTGAAAAGTTGTATCTTTCTCTCTACCAGGTGAACAAAAAATTTCATTTTATTTGAGGCAAAAGTAATATTGCGTGGTGCTTACTGTATAAATATTCAAGTAAAGTGCATGGTTAAGTCAAGATTGTATGCTTAACTTTCAGGCCTGGTAGCTGAGATCAAGAGATCATAATAACATAATCATTCAAATGCCTTTTAATGATTTTTCCAGCCACTCATTTGATTTGAGTGCAGACAATTATGCGTTCTGTACTTTGTTTGGACTTGTGAAGTCGTCTCCCCATGCTTCGATTCGAACCAGAAAAGATTTGGGACCTATATCCCTTTAATCACAGCCTGCAATGTTGCTGCAACTTGCTATTTGCAAGCAGTGGAATTGAATCCAAATCTTTTGATGCTTCTTTTGATGTCAAAGTCACGATTACCTCATCAAATTTGTTATCTCCACTTGTGTCTATGGAATTACAGTTCGCTGGGAAATTGGATGCTTTACCTTGCGAAAAATTAATTATAATTTGGTCTTTGCAATTTATCGAAACAAATTAATTAATTCCTATAATATAAAAAAATAATTACATGGTTCTTTGATTAATGTTGATCATGCTTGCTAACTTTTAAACTTTTTTTCTGTTTTTAAAATGAAAAATCAAAACGAATTGAAAAAAAAAAATGAAATGGATGAAAATGATCTATTTATAAATGAATAAATAACAATTTCTGAAATCACAAAGAGTGATAAATTATCTTAGCTAAACCACAAGGACTAAGTTATAATTAACTCTTAGGCAGATGATGCAAGTAGGGTATAGCTGTGTTGTGCGTTCAATATTCAAATTATCATTCTAAGAAGTAAAAAATAATTTTTAAAAAATAAAAAATATATATTATTTTAATATATTTCTAAATAAAAAAAAACACTTTAAAAAATAACTAATATTATATACAATCAACAACTAATTTTTAAATAGTTAAGTACTTTCATTTCCACTTAAATTGATGATATTTGTTTTTGCGTTTCAAAAGTATTTTTAAAAATGTTTTATTTTTTGTACTTCAAATTAATATTCTTTTGATATTTTCAAATAATTTTGATGTACTGATGTAAAATATATTTTTTAAAAAATAAAAAATATTATTTTAATATATTTTAAAATAAAAATTATTTTAAAAAACAACCATAATTTCAATTAAAAAATATAAAGAATATCATTAAATAACATGTTACGTGAAAACATTCCTCCTCGAGCCATTGAACACTAATCCCAAAGAGATTATTCCATACCATAAAAAGAACATCTTTAATGGTGACCTCATTAATTGGCCTACGAGGATTTTCCCAACCAAGTTTAGTGAGCAAATCACAAGACCTATTTCGAGGTCCTCATTATATAAAAGAACAAGATGATCTTTCGAATCTCCAACGGGGAAAATTAATGGGGAAAGCTCATTCCACTGGATAAGATGTTGTTGTTTAATTATAATATTTAATTTAAATTTATTTAATAAATAAATTGAATTCATATATTTAAAATAAATATAATTTAATTCATTTTATTTTCTATATTACTTCATTATCTTTATTTTATTCTTTTAAATGTTCCTAAAAAAAAGAGGGGTAAACGAATTTTTTTAGAGAAACTAGTTTTAAGATTTAATTTCTTCTATTTAGTGTAGTAATTCAAAAGAGTTAGTCTCTGATCTATTTTTATATTATTTTGAAAGATTAAATCTCATTTGGAACTTAATTCTTGATATTTAAAATGATTTTAAATATAAGATTTCAACTATTGTATATTTTAAAAAAAATAATTTCATAAAATTATGATTGCTAAATATTTTTTACTACAAATAACAAGGATGTAAAATTGATTATATATAAGATTAAAAAAAACATTGTTTTTCTTATCTATATTTCTAAAATGACACATATATCAAATTAAACTAAAAAAAAAAAGGGTGAAATCCAGATGATCAATTACTATAGCTCTAGATTCAATGGCACTATCAATTTCTAGCGCTACAGAGGTCCTTTTTTTTTCCTTTTTATGTATAATAAAAGTATTTAATTCCTTTTAAAATAAAAATAAAAAAGTGAAGTGGGGTTTGGGCTTTCAATTATAAATGCAAAGGAAATTTACTAGGATGCCCTTGTAGTGAAGAAAATATTAACTTTCATCCTGGGTCATTTTAGTCATTTCACATTTTTTTGGTAATTAAATGGGTTAAAGGGAAGATTGGTACTTTAATTCGTAATAAATATTATTAAAAAAAATGATTGACATGTGTGTTGTATATGTTTGCGTGTGGGTTATGTCATCGTCTTCAGATGACATGTGCAGTATCGTCTGATGGTCAAATACCGACTTTTAAGACAGTATCCAAATCATCTTGGTGGCCTCTTAATCATTAAGCCAGTTGTGTCGTCAATAAATTTCTAGTTTGACATCGATGACCTTTTTTTCTCTCCCCTCCTTGATTATCATGCTTGGCCCTTTAAATTTTCAAATCAACCCCTTAATTTATTTTTCCTTTGAATTTGGTTATTGTTCTTTGCTATTTTTTTTTGGCCTTTTTGTAAGGTTTTTTTTTTTCTTGATCTCATCATTTAACACCACGTTGTCATTGTTGTTTTTTCCATTTTGATCTTCATTCTTTTAGTTTTTAATTTCATTGTTCAATCTAAATTTATGGTATATATTTTTTTTAATTTAGTCCTCATTATTTTAATTTTTTTTCCTTTTATTAAAGTTATTTTTTTTCTCAATTTCACCATTCAATAAAAATTATGTAGTTGCCTTCTAATTTATTTTTTATTTTGATTTTTATCCTTTTGATTTTGATTTTTATTTTTGGTTTTGGATCCTTTTTTATAATTGATTTTTTTTTAATTTCATCTTTCAATATTTGATTTTTTTTCATATATAATGCTTCCAGTTTAATGACCTAGGTTATAAGTTTGAAAAGTTAATGCGGGTTTATATCTTTTTTTTTTACTTTTTTTAATTTCATTTTTGACATTAGTTTTATTTTTTAAAAAATGACTTGGTTGTTTTCTTTAATTTATTTTCTATTAGATTATCTCGATCTCATGACCTAAACTGCAGGTTTAGCGAATCAACCTAGTTTGACTCACCTTATATTACCTAAATTACATATTTATTATGATAACTCGGATTGATTCAGACTATTATTTGTCTTCTTTTTTTTTACCTAATTTAATATTTCCTAAGGTTTTTTTCATAATTTATCGTATTTTTTTTTAAATTTAATTTTGGTCCGTTTAATATTGTTGTCTATTTTTTTACTATCTAATTAAAATAAAATTAATATATTTAACCTAGTCTAGTCAGGATATAACTCAAGTAATAAAAATTTTTTTCTGTTTGAAAATTTACTTGCAACTCTTAAACATTAATTTTTATGAAAAAAAATAATAAGGCCTAATTGTCTCTACACTGAAATCAAGATTAAAAGAATTTTATAAGAATGAAGTTAGTCGAAGATACATGTCATATCATTAAAAGGTTAATGATGAAACTTAAACTATACTATTAAGGGCTCTAAGCGACAAATATTATTGGTTTTACCATTTTACAATAAAGTCGGAAAAAAATATAAAAATTTACAGATAAATGAAAATAATAGCCTCTAAAATTTAAGAATAAATAAAAATAAAAATTGTAAAATTGTAAAATTTAGCCAGCTGTACACCAAAATGGATCCCATAGAATATAGATCTTATACATGTAAGAAACTGTGAATATTCTAGTGAGCCGCCTCTCACTTTCTTACAAGTTTATCCTCAACTATCCCAACTATAAATTAGTTATCATCAAATTCCAACAACAATAAATTCTCCGAAAAGACCCTTGTCTCTCTCCCTCTCCCTCTCTCTTAAAGCACCTCAAAACCCTCAAGCATTAAGAGATGATAGTGGGAAATAATGTCTGTGGGATGGGGCAATCGTTAACTACAGTGCCCCAGTTAAGACCCTTTTGTTGCATTGATTTCTCAGCCCACAAGTCTACCAATTTTAGCTTTCTTTTCGGTTGGGGCCGCTCTTCTGCTCTTCTCAACAAAAACAACAGGAATTCTTCTTTTTCTCTAAATAAAACCACCCGCAAGAACGCAAATTTGCACTGCTGTCGTTGCAACAATAGCAATAATACTTTGGAGTGGGACTGGAACAGATGGAACCGCCATTTTTCTGAGATTGAACAAGCTGAAAGTTTTGCTTCTGTTCTCAAGGTACCTCTTTTTAACTCTTAATAGGTTTCTTCGGATGTTTTTGTGGCGGGTTCTTGTTGTTGTCTGCATAATTGCCTGATTATGTTAAAGGGTCTAATTTGTTGTAGCTGAAAACACGAAGTTTATATTTTTATTTGTAACTAGTTTATTGCGATTTTTTTTTGGCAGGTAATCAGTTTGCCTAATTGCTCAATTTATTAAATATTGGTCTTTTATGATCGGTATTGGTTCTGTGCCTTTTTGTTTCTATGGATTTCATATGTTTAGCTTGGTCTTGAGGTGCTTTATGGTCCCATAGGTGGTACCAGTTCAATTTATTATCTTATACTGTGTTATAGGAAACATGTCAATAGAACAACTGGTTCAACTGCATGGAAAATGTGAACAGAAAGGTTGTATAGTTTGTCATTCTGTGTGGTTCCATTTTTTTGCGTGAATGTTCTTCATCCAGAGAGATTTTCGTGATATAGTTCCTTTTGCTTTATTCAGTCAGGAAAAAAAAAAGTTTTTTCAAATACGAGGGAATAATCTTTCCCAGGAAAGTAAAACCTTTTTGTTTCAGAAAAGTGTGCTACTTTCATGTGATTCAGATGTGCTGCATGTATGCGGAGGTGGCTACTTCTTCCATACTTCTGTTTCTTGGAAGAAAAGAGATGGGGGGTATATATGAGAGTTATTGTATAGCATGACTGTTTTGAGTATCAAGGACATGAGGGATATAGCAGAATCAGAAAATGGTTTTTATTTATTTATTGCTATGCTAGTATTAAGACTTATATCATGTATTGTGTATTTTTAGAACAATGTGTTTTGGTATACCCATCAGATAATTGACTTTGCCAATAAACATGTAGATTGCCAATCAACTTTTGAAAATCAGAGTACTGGTTTTCCTCTATAATGAAGTACGCTTACATGCTTGATGACTGATAAATTATAACTGCACATTAAGCATATATGTCTGTGGTAATGGTCTCAAGTAATTTGGATCCATCCAGTTTCATTTTTAGCTGCTTAGATTGAAGTAAGAAGTTCTAGTATATCCATATTTCTTGTTCTTTTGTATTAATTGAATGCCTTATTTTCAGTTTCAACTGGAGGATGCAATTGAAAATGAAGACTTTCAAGAGGCTGCAAAGTTGAAAATAGCCATTGCTGAAGCTACTTCAAAGGATAATGTAGCCCATATAATGTCTGAATTGAAGGTTTGAATTCTATATGGGGCCTTAGAACTGTGTGCATAGAACTTTATACAGTCCCTTGAAGTATGGGCTTGCATGCATAACACTCGATTTTTAATAATAAGTGTGTTATCTGCAGAATGCAGTAGAGGAAGAACGATACCACGATGCTTCAAAATTGTGTAAATATACAGGAAGTGGATTGGTAATTACCTTAGCATCAATTATCTATTGTCCAGTCATATTTTTACGGTTTCAGGTCACCTGCTTTACATTTTCTAGTGAAATTGAGAATTGGCATTTCTTGGCCTGGATGAACAATAAATATAGTGAACAGAGCATTGCACTTTTAGACAAGAATTAGAAATGTGTTTTTTTGTTGCACCCCCATTATTTAACTACAAAAGGGATAAACTTGTTTAAGTTGTTCCTTTTGGAGGCATGACTTCCTGTGATTTTATTTTTAAAGCCTTCAACTATAAGTGAGGACCAAGTGCTTTTCATTATGGAGCTCTTAGATTTTGTCTCCTGACTTGTACATTGCCTCTTTGGTTTCATATTTCTTTTACCTTTGTGAGTTGGTATTGGATTGTAAATTTAGCCTATCTAATTAGATCATGTATTGTTTAATGTAGGTAGCAACCAACAAACTTAGATCTCAGAATTTCTTGATTCTTCTCATATTTTCTTTCTTGCAATGTCAACTTAAATTTTCTGCTCTGAGTGAACAGGTAGGTTGGTGGGTGGGCTACTCATCGGATTCTGATGATCCCTTTGGCAGACTGGTTCGCATAACACCTGGCATGGGCAGATTTGTTGGCCGGAGTTATACTCCAAGGTAAGGATATTTGTCATCTTGATTAATGTTTGATGCACTGGAGCTTGTTGGTAAAATATCATTTTCTGCAGGCAGTTGGTCAATTCATCTCTTGGAACTCCATTATTTGAGATTTTTGTGGTCAAAGATGCCGAGGAAAAGTACGCTATGCAAGTGAGCTACAATTTCTCCTTTTAGATTGTTCCTCATTTAAACACTAACCACAGATCAAATTCGTGAGCTTGTTGACTTAAAATTATGCATTACCAATGTGGAGAGTCATGGGATTTTTTGGATGATGCTGACTTTGTTTACGTGCTCATACTGATTCACCTGTAAGGGAAGACATTGCACATGCCCAGAATTCAGAACTACAATATGAATGTGCTGTGAGGCATATGTCAAGTGGTTATGCTTGAAATTTACCGTGGTAATTTAGTTAAGAAAATTCTGTAATCTAGAGTTGATTACAGAATGAGTCTTTATGGTGTGTGGGCTTGTAAACAGTCTGCATGTGGCAGATTACTGTGTAGTCCTTAGGATCTGTAATGATATGCTCTTGATCAGGACCGATCAATTCTCTATTGAGCTAATCTCTTTACTCTTATTTTGCTTGTGAACTCCAAAGAGCTGGCAATTACAGCTCTATATGGCCAGGAGGATTATAGCCATTAAGTGAAGTTTTTTCCTTTGGTTTTTGATTATTGGCCTGCTAATATGTAACTGAATTTAGGACCACAGCGCTAAAGTTTATTGATATGCACCATCCTGTGTTGATGTTGGGCGTGGAGAAATTTATGATGATCATCAACTAGAAGAAAACTATCAATTGTTTTTCTTTATTTTTCCTTTCATTTTGTTGTTTATGTTAGCATGTATATACATAGACTTTGATGTTTCATGCATGAATGCATCTTGTGCATATATGTGTCCAAAATACACTCTGTTGTAAGGAAAACAATTTCCAAGAAGGACCTTATTATATGGGTGAAGATGTTTTGAGATGTAGTTTTCGTTCAAACAATCTTTGTTCTCGTAGTCATGTGGCTTATCCTCTGTGGAGAATATCTCTTCTTGGATCTCAGTTCTCTTTAAGATTTTCTTATGAAATATCCCATTTTCCAACTTTGTGTTCATTGACAGGTGGTATGTCTGCAACGAACTAAAGGAAGTTCAACAAACTCTACGAGTTCACGATCTAAATCTACACAGGTTCCATCCATTTCTGAAGATAAGAATGCATCTGTAGTGGATGTTCAGGAAAATGGCATTAAGACAGAGAGGAGTGAGGAGAAGAGCATAAATATTGAGGAAGCAACTGAGGAAGGGATAAAAAGTGTGATAAATTTTCTCAAAGATAAGATTCCTGGGTTAAAAGTAAAAGTTGTGAACATTAACACTACAGAGGAAGTGATGGAGGATAGTGATTCTGTGAAGCAGTTGATGCAAGAAGATGATGACAAGACAGGGTCTAGTGAGAATTCGGAAGAACATGCCAGTGATCTAGAAGAGATTCAGCCTGATGAGGTAGCTTTGGAAGGCAGTAGTGATTCCTCAAAAGATGGAAAAGATTTAGATATGAAGCTTTTTATTGGAGGGGTTGTACATAACCATGAAGATACTCCAAGCAAGGATGAGTATGTGCGTCTTCCAGCTGAAATTAAAGATATGGAGAGAGATTCTTTTGTACTACATGTTCAAAGAAGTCTAGATTCTGGCAGTAAAGAAAGTAAAGCATCCAAGGTGAAAGTGGCAGCTATAACAGCTAAAGGTATTTCTGAGCTTATGCCTTCAGATGTTGCAAAGGCATTTTGGGGTGCAGACAAAGTTTCTTCAAAGGTGAGATCAATGCAATATAATAACAATTCAGGTTTTGATCTTTTGACAGTTTTCATAATCCATTTACATTACATCTCCCAATTGTTATTATATAACTCAATCTTGATATAAATAGGATTATTGGTTTCTATGGGGTACTGGACAATATGTTTCATCAGGCTTCCTCTTCAATCCTTTGGGAAAAAAACCGTTGCAAGGTTACTGTAAAAACTTGGTACTTGTAACTTTTAGATGCCTGTTTTCCCAACCATTCAAAAAATATGCTAGATTTTGCCTCACCCCTCCCCATGGTTATGTAAGATGCCGTGTCTAAACAAATTTTTTAATGTCTTGTTTGCCACATTGGGAACTTCCATTCATTTGTATTGAATATTTTGACAAGCCCTGACAATTTTTTTCAGGGACCTAAGTTGAACCTGACACAAACTGTAAGGACAAATCTGCCTGTTATCCTTTTTTAGGAGAAAAACACCCTGTTCAAGTTAGTGGACTATTGATTTTTATTTACATTTTGCAATAGTGCCAGAAGAAAACTTCTCCTTTTCCATAAAAATTTACGTGAAAACCTTTACTGTGACAATGGTCAAATTTTTATCTTATTGTTTCAGCATCAGAATTGTCATTCTGAATATTTTTTGCTTTTCTTTTTTCCTTAATGCTGAATGTGGATGCTGTTGTCTTGGCTTAAATTCCTACCTAGTTGATTATATAGGCATACTAACTTTTTGAACATCTCCGAACTTAACTGTAGTCAATCTACTTGATTACATTACTGTATTTTGTTTGACAATCAGTTGATCATTTTTTTCTCTTAGGTTTCAAGAAATGTGCGTGAAATCGTGAAACTTGCTGTTAGTCAGGCACAGAAGCAAAGCAGTTTATCTGAGTATACAACTTTCAGTAGAGTTACAACTTCTAATAGCAGTTTAGATCCATTTGACGGTGACTTGCTTTACACATGGTTTTCTATTTTTTGATTTAAGCAAAAAAGAGATGTATATTATTATGCCATAATCTTATGGTTGAATCGTAGGCCTATATGTTGGTGCATTTGGGCCTTATGGGACTGAGATAGTACAATTGAGGCGTAAATATGGTCATTGGAATATTGAGGATGACCAATCCTCAGATGTGGAGTTCTTTGAGTATGTTGAGGCTGTGAAGCTAACTGGGGATCTTAATGTCCCTGCTGGCCAGGTTTGCAATTTTATTATTTCTTGAAGTTAATACCCATCACGTATGGCAGTAATGTAAAATTTTATACTACCTAATTCTTCAACTACAAAGTTTAGGTGACATTTCGTGCCAGAATTGGGAAAGGAAGTCGCAATTCCAACCGTGGGAAGTATCCAGATGAACTGGGAGTGGTATGTAGCTAGGTCTAGGCCATAGTTTTTATCTTTGTTGCTGTTCTCCTTTCCATCGCATTTTTTTCTTCGCTGACAATTCTTGAAACTCAGTGTTATGGACCTTTTGATAATCATGAAAGAAAAAAAGGACCTTTTTTTTTATCTGAATGTTGAAACAAGCAGTTCCTTGGAAGTCTGTAGAGTGATTGAATCACTGTTTTCATGAAATACACGAGAGTTGATTCTCTTTATCTAATATATCTTTACAGTTCTGCAAAGAGAACTGTTTATAGAAATAGGAACAATTATAGGCTCGGAATTTTGTGAATGATGGTCACATTATTTGTCATATCACAAACTTAGCCAGGAAAGTTAAAAGTTTGTGCAATTGTTTGTGAAATTCTATCCAGGTGGCAAGTTACAAAGGTCAAGGAAGAATAGCAGGATTTGGCTTCAAAAATCCACAATGGGTTGATGGTGAACTTCTTCAACTTAATGGCAGGGTAACAAAAGTTCTTTTCAAGATATTTGCTAACGTTTCATCTTGAAGTTGTTTGCAGTTTTTCTTAATCCCTCTCCATTACTTCATACAGGGCATCGGACCATATGTCAAAGGGGCAGATCTGGGTTTCCTTTATGTTGTTCCAGAACAAAGTTTCCTTGTGCTGTTTAACCGGTTGAAGCTACCAGACTAAACCACATTTGTTGTCATCAGTCAAATGTGTCTGAAGGGAGAGTTCCTGTGTAAACTACGTGTGAGAAATGCAGTTTTTTTCCCCATTGCTAAGCCCTAAGATTTGAACATATAGTTTTTAAATTCTCTCGTGAGGGGCAGTTTTCGTTGTTTGCCTTCCACATATAAATTATTCTCCTTTTTTCTGTATCTTGAGGTGTATATTGCTTTTTTACTATCAATAAAGAAAGCGACAAACAGTAATGATGTAATACTTTTGAAGGGTTGGTATGGTGATCAAGGTGTCCAGCTCTCTTTACCCTACCAGACAATAATGCAACCCTTTCAAAGGGATTTCTTTATGGGCAATTCCAAGGATATTGTAATCGTTTAGTACTTGCTTCTTGTTCTTGGTGCGCTCAGGCTCAAGCATGCTGTGAAAGTATCAAAGAATTGTTCATGGAGAGAGCATTGATCCAATGAAGAGTCGTTGATGAAGCCATCAGCATCACTGCGCAATTCCCAAGCGTAAAGACATCAATTTTCAATGAAAGGAAGGCATTGAGATTTCTCATAGTATCAAAAGTTAAAAAGCAAACAATGATGCCGGTTTCTTTTTGTTATTCTAGGAATTAAAGTATACTCTTTGTAAAGAAAAAGGTGCGACTAATGCTCATAATTCAGAGAAAGAGAGATTTGATGCTTTTCTTGTGGCTTTTGGAGTATATTCTCAACTTCTCATGGAACCAATTTGGCTTATTGAATGAACCATGAAATGTGTTAAAGCGGACACCGTCGAGGACCACTGTTTTATAAATCTTGTCGTTATTTAGAATTAATTTTCTATTATAATTAAATTTAATTATAGTATTTGATTTGAATTTAATTAATAAATAAACTGAATTCACATGTTTGAAAAAGATAAAATTTCAATAATTTTATTTTTATATTACTTTCATTACCCTCGTTTTATTTCTTAAAAGATCTTTAAAAAAAATTGGACAGATGTGTATTTTAAAAAAGATAATTTTAATATTAAATTTTCTCTCTTTGAAATTGTAAATAAAAGAAATTGATCTCTAATTTATTTTTATAGTATTTTTAGAGATTAAATTTTATTTAAAATTCAATTTATAATCATTTGAATTGAATTGAATTTAAAATATTCTAAATATTCTGTATAAATTTCTTCTCACGATTGTTTTTGTACGCGTACAGGTACTGGGGGCGTGACAAGCAAGTGAGTGTAAGAAAATATAAAAGAACAAAAGCAAGAACTGATGCCTTCAGCCGATGGAAAGCCCACTCTCAAAGAAATGCTGAAGAACATTACTTTTGTCCCCTACATAAAAGTTTCCATTGAAAGCCCTCAACCAAATTTAATATTCTAGTATTAAATTCAATTCTATTCCTTATTTAAATTTAATTAATAATTTATTATATTTTTTATGTTTACAATAAAATATTAAACTATATAATTAAATTCAATTATATTATTTGAAATCCCAATAAAAATAAATTGAATTAGCAATCTTGACTATTTTATACTTATACTATTTCTTTTTATTATAAAAAATATATCTTTTTGTTAGAAGGACCCTTATATTTACTTCTTTTTTGAATTATTATCCTTTATATCATTTTTACCACCTTTTATATTACCTATAAAAATAAATTGAATTAGCAATATTTACTATTTTACCTTTAAATTATTTTTTTTGTAATTTTTTTTGTTAGAAGGACCCATATATTTAACATTTTAAAAATTATTATCCTTGTAACATCTTTACTACCTTTATTTTAACCTTTTAGTCTTGATCTAACATCCGAGCATTGAACCATCTTGAATTTTCTTGCGTTATCAAAGAAAAGTAAATATAATGATATGAAGATGTTTCCGGATATTATAGAAAA
>Ga0325414_1003499_pt1 | contig 16326 bp, 6 predicted proteins | sample PopdelMetagenome_8_FD_206183 | JGI IMG/M metagenome (GOLD analysis project Ga0325414, IMG submission 206183) | Populus deltoides microbial communities from Bellville, Georgia, United States - Leaf-PdKOR-R3 | ecosystem: Host-associated > Plants > Phyllosphere > Phylloplane/Leaf | place: USA...
TGATACAAATTCAAAGACCTCATAAGTTAGTTTAACAAAGAATAAGTTTAGAATAAATCTATAAGAGATAAGATCAGTAGATTATCTTTTGAACTCTAGATAATCCTAAATAAATAATAATAATAATAGCAAAAAAACTAGTATTTTGGGAAAAATAAGCTAGAGGGAATTTTAAACATATAGAAAGATCAAGTTGTAATTTTGGACAAATTGAAAGCCTAATTATACCTTATTTTACTCAAAATTAAAGAGACAATACAGATTCAAGGTCAAGTTAAATCATTATTGGACGAATCTACATAAAAATTAAGCCTAATAACATAATTACATTTTTAATAGACCGATTTGATTTAATCATGGATCAAATTAAAGTTTAATTATGTTTAAGAATTAATTTAGGTCCAATTAAAGGGTTTAATTAGGTACAAGGACTTAATTATACTTTAAATGGGTCAAAATAATTTTATTAAGGGTTTAATTTGTGAAAAATTAAATTTGAGGGCTCAATTTGAACTTAATTGAGAAGGTTGGAATTTTAGGAGATCATATCTAATTTTAACCAAGTCAATTGATTGAAATCAGGAAAAAATTGCAAGAAAATTAAAGTTTTTGGATCAATTAGGGGCTAAATTGAAGAAATTCACAACCAATAATCATTTTTAAAAAGACATAAAACATTGGGGACCTAATTGACTGAAATAGGGGGTAAACTGAAAAAGAAATGAAAGTTTAATGGTTAATTAAGGGTCAATTTGCATAAATCTGAAACCAATGACCAATGTGAAAAGGTGTCAAAATTTGGGGCTAAAATTGAAGTTTATCAGGGGCTAAATTGCATTAAATTAAAAGTTTGAAGCCAATCAGGGATGTAATTGAGAGAAATTAGAAATCAAAGGACTAAATTGAACGTTACCAAAACGGCACTGTTTTGGTTATTGTTCATCTTCTTCAATTTTTCTCTAAAAAGACTACTCAAGGGGCTACTTTTTAGGGGCATTTAATACTTCATTTCTTCACCAAATTTGACAAAGATTGCATGAAAATAATCACCCAACATCTGACTACACCCCAATATGGTCTGTTTTGACCGATTGACACCATATCTATCATGGCTCCAACTCAATGAGGCCAACTCAAGCAACCTTCAACTACCAGATTTGACAATTCATGTTGACCACTTTGAACAAACTATTGGGATCTTTCAGGGCCGAATCAAGGGCTAAGATTTGGCACCATAAAAAACAACATGTCCCTCTTCCACCCCCTATAAATAGGGGTAAATTTCATGGCCTTAATAGGAAGAAATCGGAGGCCAAACTTGGAGAAAAACCAGTATTTTCCCTAGTTTTTCTGCCATTATCATTTTCTTTTATTTTCCCCCTCTACTACCATCACCCAGCAGTAGCAGCCACCACCTTGTCTAGCATCTTTCATCCTTCCCAATAGCAACATTAGTGGCGACTCTCTCCTCAGCCACTCCTGTAGCTCCAGCAATGTGAACAGCGACAATACCGGCAGCCAACCCCTCCACCAACGCAACCACCAGCCTTTCGTCGGCCACCCAAACCAGCAACTCCTCTCCCTACGTTAGGTAGCCTCCCTTTTTCTTCTTGTTCCATCACTTACTCCCCCCCGACCTGCAACATTTTCAGTTGCATGCAGAATGTGAACTTTGATTCATGTTCTGCAAAATAATTAACTCTTGAAATGGGTTGGACCTGTTTTGGCCCAGCCCATTTGATCAGGCCTGGTCTAGTCCAAAAAAAACAGAGAGAGAGGTCAGGTCTTGTAGGTTGATGTTGGCCCAACCAAACCCGACTAGGTCAGGCCCGACCCATATATTTAATAATAATATCATAATATCATAATAATATTAAAATACTAAAAAATCAAAAAAATCAAAAGCCTTTTAAATTTTTTTGTGATTTTCTTGTATGTTTTTCTAATAATTTTGCATAATATCGGGCTTTATATTTACATCTTAAGATACATATCTGATATTAAAATACATGATTTCCTCCAAAACATTTCAAAAAAAATAAAAAATTTAAAAACAAATCTTAAAAAAATTTAAACTAATTTCCTCTTTCAAAAAAAAAATTTTTATTTTCATGCATACAGTCAAATTCTAAAATTTTTCCAGGTATACTTTTTATTAAAAAAAATTAAAAATTATATTTTTCTCATGTTTAAAAAATATATAAAAAAATAGATATCGTAACTAGTTTATGATTATTCGTTTGGATTTTGCCATAATATCAAAAACCCTTCACCAATCATTTAGTTCATTTTACATTATGGTTTAGATGTAGACTTTAATATTCGGGGTGTAAAACTACATAGTAGAGTATACCCTCAAAAATTAAAGATACAAAGTGCAAAATAAATTAGATGCTAAAATTTAGACTTTAGAACGGTTAGGATTTCACCCATTAAGATAGAGACTCTCTCACGAAGGGAGATTTACCTTAAACTTTAGAAAAAGACCAACGGATAGAAACTTGATCTAGAAAAACAATCAAACAACAATGCAACTTACCTCAAGTAGGGTGCACTAGGGGGTAATATATCTTTCCCTTACACAACCAGTCCCTTACCCAAACTCTCACAAACCATAGGTTTGCTAGTAACCTTAATACTAGGTGGCGACTCATAAAGCTTAATCAAAATTTTATGATTATATTTTAAACCTTCTTTTCACAATTCTTTAAAGGCAGGCTCGTCGTTCTCGACATCGTGCATGCCATGACAATTTGAAAAAAATCCTAGTCCAAGCTAGGTCTTGGATTGGCAGGTTAAAAGGTTAACCTGTCAAGCCGATTCGAGTCTAATAACTATGTTTATTAAAAATGCATACACTTGTAAAATGTTTTTACTGATTAAACCATTAAATTTGAGTTTAATAATTTTTTAATTATTTTATTCAAATTCAATAATATAATGTTATCCATACTTAAAAACCAACAAGGACTAGACGTCACTTTCAAATAAGCAGTTTTCAACTTTACATCCCCATAAACAACAATTTAGGCTACTTAGGCTCCATGACTTTGTTTGTTTGGTATTTTGGTACAGATATAGTTATTAAATTCATCTCAAAAATTGATTTGGTCAAGTGGCCAGATCGAGGGTCACACAAGTTGGGGTCAACTCCGGTTAACCAAAAAAAATAAAAGAAAAAACATTATATTTGATATTTTAATATCCAACATGAAAAAGTTTTGAAACAATACATGTGGATGTAAACTATAAAAAAGAAATGTGGGGCATAAATTCTAGTATAGTTATCCCATATTAAAAGGTTAAAAAACAATTCATATAGATGTAGGCTATAGATAATTATCATACATTAAAAAGTTAAGAAATAATCTTTCTAGATGAAAGCTATAACAAAAAAATACGTGTTAAGTATTCATAAATTAGTTTTCCAATTTTAGGGTTTATTCAAAAATTAAAAAAAGAAAAGTCGATTCTTACTTTGGTTATGTCGGGTCATTCGAATTACAGGTTAACCCAACAAGTCACCCGGATTTGACCCGGTCAATTATATCTTTGAGTATTTCTGGTTTAAAACCCAACCTGGGTCAACTCATTGGGCCAGACCGGGTATCATAACTATGGTACAAGTACTTTTCAAAAGTGTTTTTCACTTAAAAATATATCAAAATAATTTTTTTTCTCAAATTTTTTTATATCAGCACATCAAAACCATCAAAAAGTTACTAAGACAATCATCAATTTAAACCTTTTCAAATAAAATGTAATTTTTAAATTCACTTAAAAACAGAATCTACCATACTCACAAATACTCAATAATAGATATAGGAAAAGGGTCCCAAATCCATTGTATATTGCATTATTTATATTAATAGTGAAACTTTTTTTTTATTTCAGTCATCATATTAATTTTTTTTATTTGCAATTTCATTCCTCCAAATTGTATTAGCATGGTTTTATGTGTTAATATTTCTTTCAATTTTCATTATCTCACGTATACAAAGTGTCAAGAAATATTTCAATGATGAATTGAAGAAAAATTTTAAGAAATATAACTTCAATTTAGAAAGAAGAAGAAGAATGACCAAATTCTTTTTTTAAAAAAAAACCCATTTGTATATTAGCGTAGAAAACATTAAATTTCCACATAAAGTTTTTTTTTATCTATTTATTTGGTCCTTATTATTTTAGCATTTTACATTTCAATCCTAAATTTTATTTTATTTTACGTTTCAATCTCTAGATATTAAGAAAGAAGAGAGAAAATCATTAGAAAATATTATGGGGAGACAAAGTGCTCGGAATGCCATATTTTGATCATTTAAAAGATCAATTATGATGTTAAATGGGTTTGTCTTTTCAAATAGAATTCAATGAATGTGGTTTTATATTTTAAACATAGTAAAAAAATAGATTAAATCATTAAAGGTTTTTTATTAGTTTAACTTTTGTATTTTAGAGTAATTGGTGGGTGTTTGGGGGTTGAAAATAAGTTTGTTAAGGCTTTTAGATGGTGTTAGGTGATTTCATGTGAAAACATGTTAAAAATAAGTTTTTAAGGTCTAAAAACTTGGACTCTGGTTTTTTGGAATTTTTTGTAAAATTAGCATAATAAATTAAAAAAATTGATAAATTAACTTAGGTTAAAAAGGATTTGGCGAAATAGAACAGCTTGACCATATTGCACTCTAGAAGCACGACTTTTACTAAATATCATTATTTTTAAGCACGATAAGATAGTTATCACATTTCAGAATATCAACATTTAATAAATGCCGTGCTTTTGTCACACATCAGAATATCTCTCCCAAATTGACTTGAATCATTTTTTGTTTTTTTTTAATTGATTTTTTTTCAATTTTATCTTTTAATATTGAATTTATTGAGACTTTATAATTTGTTTCGATTTGCTTTATATACCTTCTTGAATAATTTTTTAATTAAACTAATTTTTTAATTAAACTATGTTTTTATCATCTAAGTAACCTTTTAACTATCAAGTTGACCGAATCATACTAAATCAATCCCACTCGATTTAAATTTTTTTTACTAAAAAAAAATATTAATAATAACTAAACATTTTTATGTTAAAAAAAAAATTAATTCAGCCCTCCTCATGTTACAATCCAATGATTTAGTATATATTATGTTTTGTTTTGTTTTATTAAAAATAAACATCTTTCTATTCTTCAATTAAAAAAAAAAACATGTTGACGTTTCTTCCTTCTCTTAGGTTGAAAATTAACTTAAAATCATGTCTACAATATTATTTTAGAAACTAACTTAAGAATTATAAAACTAGTAATAGCAAAAGAAACTAAACAAGATTGGACGGACCATGTTAAAAAAAAAAAAGAGAGAGATTGGGATTTGAGAAGACTAAAGAAATGAGAAAAATTTTACTGTTTCAAAATTAGAACCTGAATTTCATACAACTGAACATGCCCAAATATGGTGATTAGCCATCAATAGCTTCCAATAGTTGGTTTGAACCCTTGTGAAAAAATTGCCACTAAAAGGATAGAACTTTCTGACTGTTTTTATGCTCTATAACATTTGAAACAAGTTCACGTCAACCTAATGGATAATAATGACCTATTGATTATATTGAAGAAACTAAAGTCCAACATGTGCTTGCTGATCTACGACCCCGAGGCAATGAGGTGACTCGAACCATTCGGGGGACACTCAAAATAATAAAATTCTTGACTTTCCATCGTTTCAATCGCCCATCTACCACTCCGTGCACTCCCTTCCTCGTATTTCTTCATCACGTCTTTCAGGTCTTCATGAGAATGGGTACAGTCCGTATCTATCCTTTGTAAAGCATGTGCAACGAGCATGCTGGTATAAGACGGTGTAAACCAGTGAGCAAAAGATCAACCTTCCCCTAAGAGGGCCAAGCTGAGGGGGAGGGCGAAGTGAGGCTTGCCTGTGAAGCTCCTCCCATCCACATCATCGGCCGGTTTGGTTATGCAAGAGGAAAATCTGCTTTCTGTGACTGAATCATTCTCTGACGTGCTGATCTAGCCACTTAATTAAACCCTCCTGATAAGTACATTAAACATATCAAAAACTGCTCTGATGAAATATGGAATGACAGCTAACAAGTGTAAATCAATTACAAATTCAAGGTAAAAATGAAAATGGCAATTAATAAGTAGCTTGGCAAGAATGCTATCCAGTTGAATAGTTACTAAAAATTGCCTGCCAAAATTGTATAAGCTTCAAAAATAGGATTGTCCTTGTGTCTACCAGGTAATCATGAACAGCATCCTATCGAGCACATTTCTAGCCAGGCTACTTGAAATAATTAGCATGCATGGCCTCAGTAAGGGCAGTCCACTTTTAATGACAGAACTTTGTAAAACAACTTGAAAGCTCTTCCTAGAGATCTCTTAAACTTTATAGCATGCCTATTGAATGTGTTGTCTTTGATGAGACAGAGAATACCTGTGAACCCGGGGTGATGCTGGCTGATCTGGAGAAGTAAGATCAGAAACTCTTTGAAAATCTTGTTGCTCATTAATGCCTCTTGATGACTCTTCACCAAGATGAGGTGATGCCTTGTCACCGGTGAAATGAGCTGGCCCAAGGGACCCAAATTCTACATGCTCACCAGCAGAACTGTAGCCCATGTTTCGGTCATATGGATAAAGCATAACTACTGATGCAGAAACTTCACTATGATTCACAACTGGTATTGGCGGATACATGCCATATGCCGCATTGGTAGAACCTCGGTTTGTGGAGTTTGAGAAACTAAATGAACCATTTCGGGGATGGTGTGGTGGAAGATGAGCTTGCTTTGAGCTCCATGACCTATCAGAACGACGATTATTTGGTGTACTCCTATCCATCCTAAAGGATGGCTTCTCAACTTGATTCTGGTTTTGGCTGCGACCACCAAATCGTGGTCTTGAGTTGTTATTCCAGTTTCCTTCCCTGTCATCATGGTGGTCCTTCCTGTCATAGCTGTTATTTCCCCTATGGTTTCTGGAATTGGAAAATTGTCGATCCCTGTAAGATATTTTCTGAAGAGAAGAAAAATTTATAATAAATTACTATCCTTGCCAAACAGACAAGACAAAACTCCACCAAAAAAAAAAAAACAGAGATCAAAGTCAATAGGACATTAAAAATAAATAGGTTGATCATGATCAAGCCAAAATGTGAAGAGAAAGCCACAAATTCAAATAAAAGCAGCATCAAATCACAAATTACAAGAGATCCTATTAGTTTAAAGGCAGCATAATATGGCTCAAAGCATGTCTCATGATTAGAAAATATTACAGCTGCATTAAGTCACATCTTCAGAGTTATTTACAACTATTTTTCCTTTCTCATATTTCTTAAGGAGCATATCTGACATTTATTTTGCATCACTCAGCACAGCTAGCAATGTATGTATGATGAAGATGACCTTGGATAGTCTACAGGAGTTTGACATTTTTCTTTCTAAATGAACTAAGTATTAACTGAATTCATAGACAAAAAAAAAAAAAAAACACTAATCACCCTTAGCCAAAAATTCAAGAAAGCTTTCTTCACGGAACCTTAAGAGTTAATATGTTTTGTAAGATAGAGATTACCACAGCATTATAACACATAATTACATTTCGACCCAAGACCTATATTCCTGCCTCTTGCATCAGCTCATAAGGACACCCTCCTAAACAGAGACGATTCTTACTTTAAAGAATGAGGTATTAATTAAATCTAAAAAAACAGGCAGCATTTTGGATGAGGCAAAATAATATTCATTGCCAGAACAAAATCAATCCAACCATGGTTATGCAGGCATGCTAAAAACATCATTCAACAGCAATAAATAACTAGAAGAGTTTCTATAAGCAAAAGGTTGGCCACATTCTCTACACCTTAGAGTGGTTTCTAGAGGTAGTTTCACTGTACACAACCTTCCTTTCATCTTTTCTAGTTTCTGAACAATGTCCTCAATGATTGTAACATTTCACGAATTAATGAGAAAGAATTAACGAAAAACTTGACTCATGGAACACCCACATAAAACTTGACTCGTGGAACACCAACAAAACTTGGTTTTTTCAACCCCTTGACTCAAGGCATTTAAAACTACTGCATTCTGAGATAACAAACATCATGGTACGTGTCAAGATAAGATCCAGCCCTCAGTTTTTTTTTATGTTTGGAATATAGCCTACTTGGTTAGCAAGCCAAAGCACCCACATGAACGTTATCTATTTCAAAAAAAAATAAAAAAATTCCTTATGCCTCCCTCGAATGGCATCCATTGTAAGCCATGTAAGAAAAACATTTTTGGCAACTGAAACTTGCTGTAAAATGCAGAAAAGGCAACTGACCAAACTTACTAATTTTACAAACAATGAAATCTAACTTTCAATAGGTATCATGGAACAATAATCATGGAAATAATTATTGCTGATGTCCTGGTCCTCAAATTACATAGATAGATGGAAGATATCAGGCATGGTTCTTTACCAACAGAATTAATTGGTATAAGAAAAGTCCATTACCGGATTGGGCAGGTAAGTTCCAGTTCCAGCACGGTATCTAGGAATATTATCAGCATAATGTTGATAAAAGCCAGGCTGCCTGATAGATCCTGGACGGACAGGAGCGACGGGAATAAGATGAGGACCATTCATATGTTGAGTTAAGAGATTCATGTCTGCAGGAGGTCTTCCAGGACCATCCCATGGAAAATGTCCCTGCAAGTACATTGGCGGTGCTACAACAGGAGGATGAGGCAAGGAATCATTATTTCGAGCATTCTGGCAAAACCGCCCATATTGTAGATTCTGCCAGTGGCTGGCAAAATCACTATTCAAAATTTCAGATCTGCCCTGTTCAGAATGCACCAAGGAAGAAGCATTATTCACAGATGTATAAGTATTTAAAATCTCTGACCAATCAACATTCTCAGATGAATCCAAACTTTGGTTCGAGTGATTGTTTTGTGAGCTATCAAATTCTTCATCCATATCGAGTTTTCTGGTGGATACACTAGATGTTGCTGCTTCGGTTGGAACATTGTATACTGGAACCATGGCTAGAAAAGGCACCGGTGGTCCTGTGGGATAAAATGCAAAGGGTAGTGCTCCATGGTTATCATTAGGTCTCTGATGAGAATTGGGACCCACAAACATTGGAGCAACTGAAAGCATTGAATTTGATCTGTTCACTGATGCCGGATCATAACTTTGTATTTGATGATTCCAAACATGTGAAGCACCAACACCAGAAACCATGCTTTCTGACAGTTCAGTGCCTATGGTTGAAAGTGAAATCCACTCTCTGTTGTCATCATCTGGCTGAAGAGATATGTGATCAACTGATTTGTCTTCACGTTGCCTTTCATTCTTATCCATCCCATATGCAATAGAAGAATCTGTAGAAGGAACAGATTTCTTTCCCCGCCGATCCTTTTTTGACTTATAAGTCCTCAAAAGTAATCCATCACCATTATCTTCAGATTTGCTTCCTGAGGACGATGCTTCTGAAGAAGGTACAAATCTTAAATCAGCTGAGGAATAAGCATCAGACTCTTTAGGTATTTGATATTGAGCATCATCACTGTAATTTTCCCTTATCAGACCTCTGTCTTCTGTAATTAACCCGCGATCCCTTGGAGAGAAACTGCCGGACCTGCTTACACGAGATGAATGGACATGGTTAGACTCAACAGAAGCAAGAGGTTGCCTATGCTCCTGCAGTCGAGATTGGGAGCTTCTGTTCTTCTGTTGATGTCTTACAGAATCTGCATCTGGCTTAGACCAACCATGATCACTCTCTTCTTGACTCAACTCTGTAGATGCCAATTTAGCATCAATCATTTCAATTGTTATTTCTTGATCTGAGGTCATTCCCATGCTTGGAAAATATTGGGATACTGGATTTGGAATAAAACCTTGAGGATAGTGCATGTTCGACACCCAAGGGGACTCAAATGAAGGAGCATTTATGGGAGCTGTACCAGTCATATGTTTTTGAGCATATCCAAGGGAAGCTAATACAGAAGGTGGTAAAGCAAAAGGTGGTTGACCAGAAGCTAAATTCATGGGCATCTGACCCTGTTCACTGACACTATAACCACTGAAAGATGCCATGCTAACACGGTCTTGCTCTTCCTGATGCAATTGTGTTGTCTCTGAGATAGAAAGGTGGTCTTCCATGGTTCCTTCGCCAGAATCACCAAAATAGCTATTTGAAGCACTAGTAGAATCAACAGCAGCATCAAAGCTCTGATGGGATAGGCTATGCCTTGAAGATAGTGAGTCTTCAGTTGAAAATCTTGCACCATGGTTCTCCAAAACCTCAGGGACCAAATTTCTTCTCCTGCTATTGTGTGACCTTGCAGGAGCAGTCTGCCCATTTACTGTCTCTGATGCCCTGTTATGCCTCCCTCGAGATAAGACTTCACTGGATGTATCCGTTAGTTCCGGACTGGATTGAGTCCTTGCAAATTGATACCTAGCATTCACTTCATTCCCCAAGTAATATGTTCCGGAACTTGTCATCTTTTCATTATGTGCATTCTCATTCAAACTATTATATATTAATTTTTTATTTTTCTGATGAGAGGCCATGGAGTTAGTCAAGTTGGCTTGCATGCTCTGGCCTCGAGTGCCAGAAATAGCTGATATATTACCAGGCCTGGATGTTTGTTTTGAACTGCGGTTATCATGCTGGGAGGAAACACTGTCAGATGCATGAGCAGCATGAGTCACCCCGACCTTAGATTGATGGCCAGAAGGATCCTCTTTTGTCTTTTTGCTGCTTGAATAATTTATGATGGTCTCAGACCCATCAATTACATTAGACCTGATTGGTCGCTGAACAACGTGATTGGAACTTGGAGCATCAGGGCGATGACCTTTTCCATGCCTGTTCCATGTGTTCAAGAAAAACTGGTTGAATTCAGCAAGCAGATTCTCTTTTGGACAGTCAAGCAATCTGGCCAGACGTTGAGCTCCAAAAGCAAAAGCACTGCGAATCCTAAAGAAGTTACCTAGCAAAAATATTTGGAAAAAGCAGTTAGACAACACTATAAGTGAAAACATGAGCATAAATAAAAGGTGAGATTCCTATCTGATATTTCCAAGATTGTGTTTAACAAGAGAAGCATGAGGCAAACACTGAAACTACCTCAATCCATGAAAAATAGGGAGAGACCCACACAAAACAGATCTTAAAGACAATTAAGAAACTGCTCCAGCTGACAAACAGTAGGCATGTTTTTATTCAAATAAACTCAACTAGGCCTCAGTTCCACAACTAATTGAGATGGCTATATGGGGCCATGGGTCATTTTTCTCCATTCCATCTTGGGCAAAACTCTATGTTAACTTCATGATATCAAAGCCATAGTGTGTGTTTGAGAGTGTGTCTGCAGGGATATGGAATATGGACAGACATTCATTCACGCATGCATATGTGCAAACAACTCACTAACTCAACATGAATTAGAATGTTATTCTAACATTATTTCAGAGCAATACCCTTATTGACACTACGGCCAAGATTGTTATTTGCACGCAAAGGATCAATGACATTAAAATATTTGGAAACAAAGGATTGCTCTTGATTTTCCTGCCGGCTAGGAAAGACAGCATACACAGAGCTGCAGACATCTAGAAACAATTTGCTGAGAAGTATATGGCCACCATCCTTCCGTGGAGAGAGCGCTGTAACATTTCATAAAGTGAATTCAGAACCAGCTATTGCCAAACAACTAGCAGAAACATCACTAAAAAAATGAATTCTGAAGATATCATTCAGAAGATCCATATGTACCAGTCATATCAGGAAGTGAACTAATTGGAACTGGGCCCCAGAGGCTAATGCAATAGTTGTCCCAGTCAAATTTACTGAAAAATTCCAGAAAGCGGTAGAGCACCTGCAGATACAATAACAAGATTTTCAGGTAAAAACAGCGAAGGCTTTGGAAAACTAAAATTTAAGAGAAACAACAATGTCACCTCAAGTGGCCCAGCAAATTTATTATTGAACACGTGGAATATGTACAAAACCAATGTCTCCAGAGCGTAAGTTGAAATAAGGCCATGGTGAGCACCCAAGATGCGGCTCTCATAGTAACACCAAGCTTTAATCAATATAATGCTGCGCTTGAATAGATGGTTTTGGTCTATCAATTGATCAACCTTAAAAGTGAGAGCTGACATTAGCAAAAGCTGAGAGAAAGCGAGAGGAGCACTCAAAAAATCACAAAAATAAACTTGGAACCTCTGTCCCGGAGTAAAATATTTCACCTCCTCAAGGAAGCAAAGGGTACACAAACCACCCAGCTGGTCAAAGGATATGTCTACTACAATATTTTCCACAAGACACTTTATGATCTTCACCTGCAAGATGATGGAATCTACAATCAAGAATATTTGGAAGGTGCTAATTTGTAGTTGAATAGTGGAAGGAAAGACTATATCAGCAGTATTTGAACAGAACAACCAAAGAGTAAGTTATATATGAATAGGATACAAGCAAAAGAAACATCAGATTTAATTGATTTATATCAAAATAAATGAAGCACGTGACACATAATACCCACAGAAACAGTTGAATAGGCCAGAATGCGATGATACATGAATAAACCAAGAGTAGAAACTGCTCAACAACAAAGAGGAGAGATAACAAAATGAGCACTACAAATTTTTTTATCTTTTTCTCCCTTTCTTTTCCTTCGCTACATGGTCATTGCTCTTTTCAATCACCACTGAAACTTCATTTCTTGATTTCCCTATGGCAGGGAAGAAAGTATGGCAGTCAGCAGAACAACCAAAATGTCTAGGTATCCTGAGCCCTCTAAAGCAGCAATTAACCAGTTTCAAATTCACACCGTGATTATTTCAGCCCAAGCCATTCTTGTGGTAATACTATGGTAGTGAAGTTGGAACAATAAAAATGCCCTGCCTGAACCTTTTGGACTGTTGCTTTCGGTTAACCATACTTGCAGAAAATGCAAATCAAATAAAATAGAGGGGTTTATCTCTATTAGGAAAGAAGCATCATCAACGATATACTCAAAGGGCATACCTCTGCCTGGATATACTGAACCTCTTTCACATGGAATTCAGCGTTCTCATTCTTCTCCTCGTGCTCTAAGATATCCCGTACCTCATTGGCCCATGTTTCCTTCAAATTCTGGTTCTCAGTAAACACTGTTAAATCAATATCTCCATCAGGTAGATAGGTCTTGAGGGGCACAGACCCAAAGGTGAACACCTGTGATTATAAAAAAATATAAAGGTATGATGAAGTGAAGCAGGAAAACTTTTTCAATTTGAGTCATCAGAACTAGGAAGCTTGACAAATTGTCCTCTCAGTGTCTGACATCAATAAGCAAACTTGTCAAATATTTGCCAGTGCCCACATGTGGAAATTTCAAAATAGAGTTGTAAGTGGTCCAGTAGCAATGGAGATATATATTTTGCTCATTATCTTCTGAATTTATTTTGAAAGATGTTGGTGTTTATTTTAAAGTTTCACTTTGGCCATCTACATATTGAAGACTTAGTTTCCCCAATTTTCAAAAGAAAGTGAAAACCCCACAATAGAAGACAGAGGAATCCTTCATAACTGGGAAAAAAAGATAACTTGTTCATCACAAATATATCTCCCCATACCACGTCCAATCACTTATTTCTTTCCAGGAAACCTCTAATTCTAAATGTGAGAGAGACGATAAAATGATAAAATGAAAGCAAATATCATCATTTTATTTCTAATTAAACATTCTAAAAAAAACTATTACCTTGCTATTATTTAAGTGTATATTAAAAAAAAATTTAAGCACAGAAGTTTATCCGCTTATCCTTGCTCTGGGACAAGTTTTGCATCTATAAAACATCAAAGAAAGTAGCATGACTCTCACCTGGTAGTTTATAGCAGTGTACAAAGTGAAGACGTGCATCACTCAGTTATTACAAAATGGCAGAAAGTTATAGTGTTTGGCTAAAACTATAACAACCTCCATCCTAAAAACACAAATCCAGGCTAAAACCCAACACTTAACAGCATTCAATAAAATTAGCATGTCACTAAAAAGATAAATGAATGGGAAAAATTATCCAACCTGACAGGGGAAGCAGTTCATTATAAGGCACTGAACATAGCATAAAACAGCATTTCGGCGCTCCTCAGATGGTTGATTGGGCTGAATACAAGCAATTAGCTCTGCAGTTCTCTCTTCAGCAGTTGCCCATCTCTCTGGCTCAAGTGCTTGAGTTACAGAGGCAACTTCATTAGGCAAGAGACCATTAGGGGAAAAGCCACTGGGCTGAACCCAGCCCTCTAGACCACTCATGCAATACTGACCCTTTGCAATCCCAACCTGTATGAATTACAAGAGAAAAATTATCTATAAGCATGTCTCAAAATATTAGGAAAAGAGAGGAAGTAAATTAACTCTATTTTATTGAACAGATCATCACCAATAAATATCATCCTTATAATCAGTAAGGAATTAAAATTCCAGAACACTTGCCATCCATTTCTACCAGGAAGAATATCAGGATAAAGCATACAAACACATGCATAGGACAGAGGGATCAATAACAAGCTAAGAACCCGCACATAAACCTGAAGAGGCAAATCATACGGGCCGGAAAATGCCAACATATAGTATGCATGTATACACATATCTACACCCAACAAATAACCTTCAGATGGCAATAAACCAGCGGCTAGAAAGTTAAAAGGAAGCCAAAGCTAACATACATGTACACTGTTTGATTTTGGCAGGTAATTAAAGCACCAAGATATAAATCACTAGCCCAAAATCAGCAAATTCTTTGCCAAATTTGACAGAAAGATCTAATCTTGACAGATTCAAGACAACATCCATTCACTTACTAATAGATATTCAGAATAATACTAGTCCCAACTCAAGTGTAAAACAAACAATGCAAGATGAATTCTACATTCTAGAGCCCTTTTCTTAGCACTGTCATTTCTCGGGTTTGAGCCTAAAATCCTCCATCACGCAACGGGTATCCCGCTATCAGCACATACGCACTATTGACTTTAATGTGACCACAAAATAAGACATAAAAAACGAAAGATTGTTGGGGAAAAAAAAAATCATACACCTCATATTTTACAACAATGTCACCAAATTAGAATAAAAAATGCATTAACTCCAGCGTATCCATCTAAATCTCTTAAGCACCGTAAAGAACAACAAAAGCACGTATAAAATTCAAATTCATTAACATGGGCAGGCGTTCATTTATACTCTGCTTGGCTCTCAATTGAAATGCAGCGAATTAAAAACACTAACAAGCACTACAAAATGCAACAGTTTGACTTATCAAACAAGCACGGCTGGAAAAAATCAAAAATCAAAAAAACAAATCCTCTTTTCCTCACCAGACCTAAAATTAAAACAATAAAATCAAACAAAATACAGCTAAAATCACAAAATTAATAAAAATAAATAAACACTTCACCCAGTAAAAAAGAGCAAGAATCTGAAGTATAAAAGGAAGTAAAGTTTGAAGGGAAAAAAAATCTCACTTAATCATGCAAATTTAAGCAAAAAACAAAAATCACAGTATTCTGCGATTGTACGGGTGCTGCAATGGGAATGTAGAGAGAGAGAGAGAGAGTTGGGTTTTAGCGAGTAAAAGAAAGAGAAGAATCTTGATTTAGGGTTTATAGTAGAAGGAGAAGAGTAGCGTGAAGGAAGAATAATTTATTTTCTGTTGATTATAAATTGAAACCAAAGGAAATACTGTGCTTGCGTTTTTGTTGCCACTACGTTGGTTGCTGGCTAGAGTTGACTCCTCTTGCAGATAGGTTTTTAAACAAACAAAAAACATGCGTGGTAGTGTAGTAGCCAGTAGGGTTACGTTAATACCTATTAAGTGTTGTTTTAATATTGTATTAGTTTTCATGGTTATAGTTACGGTTTGAAAAATAAATTTAAGATAAACTATATATTATAATTTATTTTTAATTTAGATTTTAAGAGAAATTTTTCAGTAGAACTTATATAAAATTGTGTGGTGTGTTGATTAGCAAACACTTTTAAATATGTTATTGGAATAAAATATAAGGTATATTACACTGAAGCGCAAAAATAAATGAAGCTGAAACTTAATTAAAAAAAATATATGATTTATAATTTATATGGTAAAGTTTGGATATAAACGTTGAGGCTTAATTTACTTTATGAAATGTATAATTTCAAGCTTTTATAAATGATTATTTATAATTATGAATAAGATATTGATTAATGATATTTTTAATCTCTGTAGTTATTTGTTATAATTTCAAGCTTTTATTAATGATATTTGTAGGGGTAAGTAA
>Ga0325414_1003504_pt1 | contig 16322 bp, 10 predicted proteins | sample PopdelMetagenome_8_FD_206183 | JGI IMG/M metagenome (GOLD analysis project Ga0325414, IMG submission 206183) | Populus deltoides microbial communities from Bellville, Georgia, United States - Leaf-PdKOR-R3 | ecosystem: Host-associated > Plants > Phyllosphere > Phylloplane/Leaf | place: USA...
AGGCGCCTTATCATTATCAATGCTGAAAAGAGTTTGCTGAATGAGCTCATTAGTGACCGGGGCCAACAAAATGTCATGGGAAAAACTATCATTACAAGGATATCATAGTGAATGACATTGCCATTGATGGGAACGGTTTGCTTAGTGCTACCTAAAAGATCAGAAAAGAATTTGACGAACTCTTGCCCCACCTTAGCACCCGAAGAAGTCATAGCGCCAGAAGGTGTTTTAAGAGCTTGAATGTGATTTCAACTATGTTTCTGACCCATCAGGGCATGGAAGAAATTAGAGCCTTTGTAAGCCTCGTTAAGAAAATTACACTTGAGCTTTTGCTTGAAGTACAACAACTCCGCCTGCTTTAAGTTCAACAAGGAAGACCTGAGGTTACTTTCCTGAAGCAAAAGTTGGTCATTATCAAGATTTTGATGAAGAAGAGATTGATGAGTAGCAAGACTATTTTCAGCACGGGCAACACGCTTAGAGATATGACTAAAATGGAGTTTGTTGAGCTCTTTCAATGGTCTCTTCAAGCTCTTTAATTTCCTGCAAAGAGTAAACATATAGGAGCCGTTGATTGGATTGTTCCAACTCTGCAAAGTAACCTCCAAGAATTAAGGGTGATCAGCCCATATGTTAAAAAATTTGAAGTTCTTGTTCCCTCTAGGCTGGCGCTGACCAATCTGAACAGAGGTTGGAGAGTGATAAGAGAAAACACCAGGGGTGTCAAAGTGAACATGGGCTTGTTGAGGCAAACTAAACCAAAGGGGATTCACCATGACCCTACAAAGCTTGCTCCAAACATGACCATTAGACCAGGTGACGAAGCAACAAGTAGAATTTAAATCAGCAATACCCAAATTAATGCAGCACTCCCTAAAATTAGAAACTTTATAGCTGGTGACATAAGCTCCATTATGTTTGTCTTCCTAAGAAAGAATGGAATTAAAGTCGCCAAGGACAATCCAAGGAGAGCTTGGGCACCACCTACGTAAATCCTTCTAGAGGGATCGTCGAGCAAGAATAGTGTTGAACCCATAGACAAAAGTAGCAAAGAAAGTGGAGTGAGTTTCCAAGCTAGAAATAAGAACATGAATAACTTGAGCAGAAAAGTCAAATAAATCAATATTGATAGTGCTAGGATTCCAAAAAATAACAATCCAGGCATAGGAGACAGCCACACTATTATTGAGATATTTCTAAGACTTTAACCGAAAGTTATGCATGAGACCAACTTTAGAAGAGGATAGCTTGGTCTCTAACAAACAACAAACATCAACCCTATTTCTTTTCATAAGGCTAACTACCTTATGCGGCTTCAGGGAACTATTAAGCCCCCTGATGTTCCAACAATGTATTAACATGGATTATGAGTGGTAAGGGTGTTATCCCCACCATTTCCAGTTGGAAGAGAAACAAGTCCCCTTGCAGACCTCCTGGTGATTCGTCTTGCAATAGAGAAATTACCAATATTAGCCTGACCCAGTTCAATAGGCTGAACAACCTCCTTACCTTTAGAAGAAGTAGAAGGTTTGCTGGCAACCGTTATTATGCTTCGTGGACGGGGTTACTTGTTGGCATTCTTCCTTGGCTCAATAGTTACCCAACCATCAGAAATCACTCCAGAAACATTCTGGACTAGAGATTGATTCTGAACCTCAGGCGACTTCTCCTGAAGGGGAACGGTAGGGGAAGACTCTTGTTGAATTTATGGGCCCGGGCGGCTGAAGACATTCCCCTGAGTAGGGTTCTTCTCATGAGCAGTAGCTTGACTCTCCATGGGCAAATTACCCTCTGCAACATTGCCATTCTCTTTGTTTGCACCAGCAGCCGCCTTAGAACAAAGAAGACTGGAATGGCCAAGAACATGGCAGTGCTTACAAAATTTCGGTAAGGTTTCATAGTTAATGTTTCGATGAAGAGTAGAGCCATTTGGTAAAAGAACATCTACAGAATGAACCAATTCCTTAAGCAAATCAATTTCAACCAGAACACGGGCATAAGAGAGTCTTGCAAGATTAGAAGTCAGCTTATCGCATTAGATTGGCTTGCCAAGAACACTATCAATCTTGGATAAGCATATCGGCGACTAGCATAATAAAGGAAGATTTGGAAGCTTAACCTAGACAGGGACTCTAGTCATCTCTTCGCTGGAGAAATTAAAGAATTGCGTCATTGGCCTTAGAATAAGCGGTCGTCCATAAACAAGATAAGAGCCCCCTTGCAGAACTGCAGGCTTATCATCCTTACTATTGAATCTGTACACCAGCCAGCCCAATTCATGGGTAGAGAGGGTGGCTTCACATTTCCAAACAGTGGAAATAAGGTTGTTCAGAGCCTTAAAGCCATGGTATTTACCAGAGACGTCACCCACAACACACCGCTTCCAAACATCAAAGCTATGGTGAAAATCTTCAGAGGAGATAGAACAAGATTTGGTAGTGTGAAAAAGGGAGAAGTTACTAAGCTTAGTACAAGCATCAAAGTTTCTATTAGAAGAGAAAAGATCCCTCCACTTGCCATCATACAGAGAAGGAGGGGTACTTTCTGGTACAGAGTTACCTGGATACAGACCTCCACCTAGAGTACGGAAAAGAGACATATGTATGGCGGAACGTGGAGGGGAAGGGTTAGGAGATACGTCACCTTCATCCTCAGAGAAGGTGAAATCCAGTTGTTCCTCTTCCAGATCTACATCTTCAGAGACATCTTCGACAAGGACCACTTCGTGCGGTTTGGATCTTGTAGCAACTGGCGGATCTGCAACTACACCAACAATGTTGGGACAAACACCTTTAGGGGGGTTGATGTAGAGGAAGAAGGATCTGAGGTTGACACCAGAGGAACAACCCCAGATTGGGCATCAAGAGCAGTAACAGGGGCATGCAAGTTGTCTTGTCTACGTGGTACTGTAGAAGGAGCCTTTCTTTTGTTTCTGGCGATTTGAAATGAAGAACGGGCGGGAAAAGGAGAAAGAGGGGAAAACCAAGAGAGAACTTGAAAGCCAAGACAAGGGAAACAAAGAAAACCGAGAGAAGATCAAACACAGTAAGCTGCCAGCGAACACAAGGGAATCAACTCCATGATGATGAATTTGATTTTATGTGAGCCATGAAGCTTGCCAAGGTGGGTGAGTCCCTTTCCTAGAGAGATAAAAGATATTTTGATACACCAGGTGATGTCCCTTAAAAGTGGTAGCAAGTTGTTACATGTGCTGGCAAAAGCGGTGACACGTAATGCCATCACCACTATCCCAAAAAAGTTCTAGTGCTCTTGCAAACACTCTAGCAATCCTTCGACAATTCTAACCACTTTAGAAGGTCAATTCTTAAACTGAAATGATTTTTTAGTTGATTTATAACATGATTGCAAATATTTTTGGTAATTTTTATGTTTTCTCAAATATGTATTTGTATTGCAACATTGGAAATTTTATGAGTTTGATAACAATATTTGAAGTGTTGTGGGTTGTGCTTGTTACGTGATAACCTCAGGAGTATAATGCTACTGATGAATTTATTTTTATGGTGAAATAATGATGAAAATCAATACCGTACGATGAGGATGGGAGGATGGGTAGCAACAGGTGTATCTGGGTGTGAATTTTAGTGTGAATTTTTAATATGTTTTAATGTGTGTTTGCAATTTGTGAAATTTGATATGCATTGATGTTGTTTTTGAATTGTGAAATTTATGCCTTAATGTTTTTTATAATTATAAATTTTAATTTGTTGATGTGTGAATATTAATGTGTTTATGTAGTTTTAAAATTGTCAATTTTAATGTTAGATATTTTTAAATTTTATGTGTTTATGGTATAAATTTTTTCACATATAAAAAATCCACCAAAAACATAAAACAACTATGAATAAAAAAAATCTGTATTTTACTTTGACTATTGGTTTTATAGCCTTTTCAATATACTCTCAATGATTAAAAAAATCTAATATTCATTAATAAAAAAATCAAGAGTATAAACATCAGTATCACTAGATTTTACTTCCAAGTAGATCAACCCAAAATGAGTGCTACTTAGATATTTTAGGACTAAGGTACAAAAATCTCATTCAACAAACATTGCGAATGAAACTCAAGTGTCATAGGACAAGTGAACTTCATCAAAGTTTCTTCTATGGGCTTTCTCTAGTATTTGGGTTGGGTTTATAAACCTAACATAGCCCTACTAGTACATTTATGGACATAACTTGAGTTGTGATATGTGATCACCACATTATAGTTGCTAACTCACTAAAACAACTAGGAGTAGTAAAAATTAAGTAGATTTTTAAAATGGATAGGTGTTGAGTTTTTTACTAGGGTTTAATTCATCACAATAAATCTGCATGCATCTTATAAATGGAACAATGGAAGTTTAAACACAACAAGACCTTAACAATTTAGGACAAGACAACCAATGTAGCCTACCTTAGGTAGAATGTTTAAGGATGATAGTGTTTTCTTTTTAGCATAATCAGTCCCTTATTATAGATCTCTAAAAACTAGTTAGGGTTTTTAGTGACTATAATATTAGGTAGTTATTGTTGTACTAAGATTAGACATTTTCTCCTTCTCAAACATATAGAAAAAACTTATTTCTTCTAGTGTTGAGAAAAGAGAATGAGTCACCACGATGTCAACTACAACAAGAGGCAATAGTTTAGGGACAATTTAGGTGAAACCATAAAATTTACCTTTCTCAGATGACACGTCATTTAGCCTATCAAATGGCATGTCATTGAATTACACCAGAAAACTCTAATTAGACGAAATATAGATGACATGTTACCCAGCTCCTTAATCTTATTTACAAATGACATGTTGTTTGACCATAACCTAATTCCTATAGGATGACATAACCTTTAAATCTTATTAAAACCCTAAGAACGATGCTTCATTTAAGCCAACTGATTAGTACTTAAAAGTGCATTTTTATCAAGGTTTTATATCATCATTTTGCACTTGAAGTATCAATAACTCCTTAACTAGAGCATATTTTATAATAACATGTCTAATAATATAAGATACCTTTAATTTATGGTTAATGTTCATCTTAAATACATGCATATCACATAAATCAAAGGATTGATTGATGAGTTTAACTACTGAAATTGAGAAGACAAAGAGAGGGTTAAGCTTAGAAAAGAGATGCTGGTTCAGTCCAAACTGGAACACCATTCAGTTATTGGATCATAACTGGAGTTGTAGAACTTGGATTTAGGGCTGGTTTATATGTATAGAAAGCTAAAAGACATAAGCCTAAAATTTTAATGAAGAGTCCAAGATTTAAAAGTGTCATTTTCGAGTTCAAATGGTAGCAACAACGAAGAAGTCAGAATCTGTCCTGCAGCTCAGACACTATTCAGTGTTCAACCTATATCTCGAGTTCTAGACATCCAAATACGCCAATTCTTGTTTTATTGAAAAGCTGAGACAATTTCTCAAAACTTTCATGAAGACTATCTGTTCAAATTCTGATTTTAGCAATGATGTTTTGTTCATACAAGAAGATAAGGATTGTCACTATGTCAAGATATAGCCACCCACTCAACAATAAGTTATCAAATCAATAGTTCTAAATTTTGGCCTATAAAAGGAGGCATTTGCCATGCATTTAGGCATCTTGTTTATTCAGATCAAGATCTTGCTCTTACTCTCTTTCTTTGTATTTTGTAATGTTCAAGTTTTAATTTATGTTATATTAATCTCTTGTTTATGCTTCTCATTTCCTTTCCTTTACTTAGTTAACTTATATCTTATTTATATTCTTATCTTGTTTATTTATGTCTCTCTTTTTCATTATGTTTAGTTAAGTTTATTATGTCAAGGAGAAAATGTTACACTAATGGTGTAAGAATAAGTATAGTGTAAACTCAACATGGACTTTAATGTTTGATACTAACATGTTTTGTATTTATTATCTTACTCACTTTTAATACTTTTCTTGTTAAATGGTTAATTTAGATTTGTGTTGAACAACCTTTGGGACAACAAATACTTGGCACTTTCATAGCCCAACTGTATGGTATAACCGACACATGTGCTATGAAAGGAACTTGATTTGAAGTTAACATAAGTTATTATCATGAGTACCTGATAATATTTACAAGTATTGACATTACTCGAATAAGATAATTAATGTAATCATGTTAACAATTTATAATCCGAGTGGAACATCCTTTGTGAGTGGTTTTCAGTCAAGTAATAAAAAGAGTTTATACTATGCTTATTTGAAATATCATTAGTGGATCCTCTAACCTTGACAATTTTTTTTTATCTTTGTTCAAATCCTTACATCATTATCACATCTCAAAGCTTTCTTCAAATCTTTTCTTTTATTTATAATTCTATATAGTTCACCTCCCTGTGGTTCGACCTCGATCTTGCTAGGTTATTTATTACTTCGACACTCCTGCACTTGGGATAAGACATCAACTCTTTGATCGTGTCACCAACTCATCACTTTTAAAAGACATGCATTTTTTTCATGTATGCCAACCCATTTTCCTTTGACTTTTTCTTTCATAAATGACAAAGCATACACTTTCCCATAAACTGACCTCATACAGCATCCTTGTAGCCTTTTTAAACTTATAAATACCTTATGAAGCCAGTTGAAGAATAATATAAAGGCTACAACCAAACCTGCAAAGTGGGAAGATAAGCTACTATATTGTCAAGCTAGCCTTGTAATAGAAAATAAAAACAAGTTTAAGAGAGATAAAGGTCTAAGATTTCTTTCCAAAGATAAAGGGGTTGACCTTGCCAATATAATGACTCTAAAATCCTTCTTTATGGCCCATAACAGGGATCCTTAAGACACTCTTTACGGGGGGTAATCAACAAAAAAAAAATGGAGAAAATGAGAAAGGAAGAAACAAGAAAGAAATAGAGAGGAGATCATACAACGAGGTTTGGAAGAGAAAGAAAAAAAAGTAAAGAGTGAGAAAAGGAAAAGGGAAGAAAAAGGTCATAAAAATAAGAGAAAAAAGAGGTAACTATAACAAGGAAGAAAAAGAAGGGTGAAAGAGAAAAATAGTAAGGCAGCGTGGCAATTACAAATAGAGAAAAGGAAGGGAGAAGAAACAAATTGAAAAAATAAGAGTAAGCAAAAAGAAAAAAGAAAGGAAAAAAAGGAGAGATCAAGGGATTATTTAGGGAATGGGAGAGAAATTGTGATGCGATCCAACCATCAAAGGATCCATTGGAGGTTCCAGTTGGTCCAGTTACTAGACTTAGGGCAAAGAAGTTCAAAAAAGCTTTCAATGGACTTCTTAAAGATACATGGGCTAAGGTGGACTTCAAGAGGATTTGTAATAATAAAGAGCAAGCCTTGATTAATCTGAGTCATATTCAAAAGGGGCTTGTTGGTGGAACCAAGACCATTACACAAGGATTGGGAGAAGAAGACTAGATTCGGATAGTTTGACCTTTTGTTACTCTTTTGGTCATAACTGGAGCTACAAATCGAATTTTGATGTGATTCTAGTTGGGCTAGAAACTAGACTTCCATACCTTTACACCGGTATATGGCACGCCTTCTAATTCATTAAGACGAGAGAGAAACATCCATTTTAAGTTGGGCCTTACTGCTGCCAAACATAATACAGAAACAACGAACTTGTCTTATTTAATTAGTTGGGCTATCAAACTTTATTTATTTTGAGAGGAGACAACTTGTTTGGGTTTTAGACTTGTTTATTTTGTTTATTTTAATTATTTTGGGCTAGTTTTAGCTTGGGTTGATTATTATTTAAACTGGGTTTATGTGAGATCCATTAGGAAAACTAGGGTTTTGGCTTAAAGTTTAAATACTCTTTAGGAATATTTTTATGGCAGACTTTTTATAATATTTTCAGCATTATAGCCGACTTTTGGTTGCTCAATCTTGGTTCTTGATTGAACTTTCAACTCTTCAAAGAATTGACCATTCTTTGTTGTGAATTTATACATCTTTTGCTCATCTCCAGGTGTAGGCGTTGTGATCGAGTTGGTTTATAGTCTTGTTGCCTTGAAGCAAGTCTTCCATTGTGATAAGCTCATTCAAATCTCAACAAACTTGGGTTAGATTGATCTTGGGGTCGCGAATACCATTAAATTCCGCTAGGGTTCGCATCAAATTGCATTCAAAATTGAGCTCTAAATACAATGATTTTGATGATAGCAAGGTTGTAAGTTGTTATAGGTCCTCATCTTTCATAGAAATAAAAAAGAATACCTAGTACCTTTGTGAGTGCAAAATAAATCCTATACCACTACCACCACAAGTATCACTCTAATAACCCTATTTTATTCTATGCATGGGGTTTATGCCTTTTTTTTCAACATGTGATATATTTCTTCTTCTTTTTTCGTGAACATGGTGTGTTAATAGGTAATTGTCTAGTAGATCTCTTATCTGATGGTTTTAAGTCTTGTCTTAGGGATGTTGCTTTGGTTTGTTTGAGAGGAGATATATAAGCAATTTATTTCCTTCTCTTATTCAGTGTTTGAGTTTTTCTTTCCTCTAAAATCACGGTTCCATGTTTTAGCTTTCTAGGTTTATTAGCACACTTTACTAGTCATAAGTTAAAGATATTGAAGGTTAATTTTAGATTTTTTTTGGTGGCATGAGTTGTAGAACCTATGAAAGTTAGGTGCTAGGTGTAAGGTGTGGTGGGAACTCGTAGATATAAGAAGGGCGTTTTTATGCCTTTTTAGTTTCAAAAGTAACTTGAGTTATTCTTTTAGATAAAACTCTTTCTTCTCTTTGTAATAACATGAAATGTAGTTATAAAGTCAACCAAGATGTTTGCTTTATTTTCTAAACCAAATATCTACCCCTTTGTCATTTGAGCACATATAGCAACCACACTTTTTTGCTTTCATTTGTGCTAACATGCACGAGCTAGGGCAGTAAGATGACGGAGGGGTTTTTTATCTTTTAAATATGGTGGTGTGATAGAAAGAAGCTTGATATGAAAGTAGTGTTTTGTTTTTCAGGGGGAAGGCAGTGAAATCTAGGTCATTTAAAATTATTATGATCTTTACATGCATGATATTTTATGTAACTTAGTATGATTATTGTCTTACCATAGTCGTTATGAAAAAATAAAAATCTCTTTTCATTCTCTTTTAATTTTATAATGGCCAAGTTTACCATATTAAAAATAAAAAAAAATAAAAAGATGGCATTTTTTTACATGTGTCGGTAATTTATAAAATAACCAAATATTTTGGTATGAACATTTTTTTCCCAAATTTGTTGCAGGTATTTGTGGACTCAATAACAAGTTTATAAAATCCAATGGAAATTGACCCATATTGAAAGGCTCATTATACCGACGTACCCAAAACCTTTTAAAAAAATCAACTTGGTTTTCCCAAAATCCAATTAAAAAATTGTTTTGCTATTCACTTTTAATATTTAAGGTAGATGGACTCACAATTAAATGTTGCCTTAGGTATTAAAAGGAGTAGCATATTCCTCAAATTTTTTATATAATAATTTTTTTTAGTTTAATATTCACTAATACCAAAATTAGGAGTATTAAAATTTTACCATGTAATATTCACCAATACTATAATTGGAGATATTATCTTTCAAATCAATATTCATAGACATTATTGTCAAGAATATCATATCTTCTATACATAATACTCACCAAAGCCAAAATTAGGATTATTATTTCTAATCCAATATTCATTGATGACAAAGTCAAGGATATTAAGCCATTTCAGTACAGTATTAACTAATGCTAGAATTAAAGATATTATTTTTAGTTAAATATTCATGAACGCTAAAATTAAGGGTATTAAAGTACCATAAGAAAAATAAACATTAAGGGTATTAAAGTACCATAAGAAAAATAAACCTTAATGAGGCTCCTTCCATGCACCTTCCTTACGACGACTATGATGTTTGAACCACTAATAAAGGTTTAACCAACCATAGTAAATCTATTATCACCTTGTAGATAGATCTTTGGTAGAATAGGCATAACAGATTATTATCAGTTTAAGAAAAAACTATCAATGCAACTTACCTCATGTAGGATGTTTTAGGGTAATAGTATCTTTCCTTTAGCATAACTAGTCTCTTACAATAGATCTTTGCTGATCAATTAAGGTTTCTAGTGATCATAATACTAGGTAGAAACTCATTTACGAAGATTGACCATTCGCCCTTTTAAAATATGAAAAAGAACTCCTTTCTTGAGATTTAAAGAAAGAGGGCAGGTCACCACAATGTTTGGTGCGAAAAAAGTAACTCGATTCCCATACAAACCCTCTAGCTTTTGTTAAGGGTAAGTTCCTTGGGTCATTAGGATTAAATCATGTACCAAACTCCATCATTCGAGGTCCTTTCTTTTGTAAATGTTTGTCTAGCTTTCTATTCAGCTCTTCAAATTTTAAATCACTCCATTTGATTGTTGTTTTACATTGTCTTTAATCTCACTTAGTTGGCTTTTTATGTGAACAAATTAAGCTTTATGCTGCCTCGATTGCTTTTCCAGTGCAGCTTGGTTACATCATGGTTCAGTATTTTATAGCACTTGGATGGTTTTAGGTTTCGAAAGAGATAAAGAAATATAATAAATGCAAGTTGGAGAGAAGAGAGATTAGGAATTCAGTTTTTGTATTGAAATTTTTGTATTCATGTTGGCTGAGAGTCTGGCCTTATATAAAGAATACGAGATGGTATACTCGCGCGCTGTCACGGGCTTATAAAACAAATGTACTTGATATTTTTATAATTATGAACTAGCACTAGATAAATAATAGAAACTAAAGGTATGATGGAGCTACTATTTCACGACGGAAAAAAAACTTGTGTTGGTGATAAAAAAAACTTAGAGACTGAACAAAATGATTTGTAGCAATCCACAATGTTTGGTAAGGAAAGATACAGTATTTTCAGCACATGATTTAGCTTTTATGTTAATAAAAAGTAAAAAACATTACAAAGCTAAATTCTCTACCAACTGAATATTAAAAAAAAAAATGACCAAGATAATTTTGGAAGGAAAAAACCCCATGAGGAAAAACATTGTAGCGATTGACAATGTTTTGTGAGGAAAACTATAGTGCTTTTTTCTAATAAAATTGACAAGATAATTTTAGGAAAAATCATAAAAAAAACCATTTAGAGAAATATTGTACCAATCCATGGTGTTTTGTGAGGAAAACAACAACGTTTTCCCCTATATGATTTAGTTTTATTATAATTATAATTCTTAACCAACTCAATATTAAAAAAAATCGACAAAGATAATTTTGGAAAAAATCATAAAAAAATAATGTGGAAAAACACTGCAACAATTCACAGTGTTTTAAAAAAAATTAAAAAACTAAATTCTCAATATTAAAAAAATAAAATCAATATAGACAATTTTAGAAAAAAAAATATAACAAAAAAAAGCACACAAAAACAGGGAAAAAAACCCATGTTGGAAACATTATAGCAATTCATAGTGTTTTGTGATGAAAGCTATAGTGATTCCCCACATGATTCAGCCTTATTTCTAATGACTTATAATTGTAATTCTCAACCAGCTCAATACTAAAAAAGTAAAATTGAAAAAGATAATTTTGAAAAAATCATAAGAAAAAAAACCATGTGGAGAGACACTGTAGCAATCCACAGTGTTTTGTGAGTAAAACTACAGTGCTTTCCCCACATATTTAAGCTTTATTACAAAATTAAATTCTAACCAACTCAATATTAAAAAAATAAAATCGACAAAGATAATTTTGGAAAAAAATATTAAAAAAAAACACAAAAGTTACAGTGTTTTCCCCACATGATTTAACCTTACTTGTATTTACTTATAATTGTAATTCTTAACCAGCTTAATATTTAAAAATTAAAATTGACAAAGATAATTTTAGAAAAAAACAAAAAAAAACCCACTACTAGAAATTCGCTAAATACCAACGGAATTACCGACGAACTAATTCTGTCGGTAATTTGGGGTAGCCGTTACCGACAGACTTTACTCCGTCGGTAATTTCGTCTATAACTACCGATGGCCAAAACCCGTCGGTATATACCGATGAAATTACGGACGGAATGTTGAGAATTTAAAAAAAAAGGCAGTTCCCTGACGTGGAGGTTATTGGGGGTATTTTTTACCGACGGAATCACCGAGGGATTCAAAACGTCAGCTCCGTATGATGACGTGACCGATTCATCGATGAAACTGCCGACATAATAACCGACGGATTCAAAACGGTAGCACCGTATGGTGACGTGCCCGTACGGAATAATTAGTAATTACCTTAGAATTAGTTATTAAATATGTTGGAATTATTAGTAATTTTACTACATTATTGCATGATTTGTGTTTAATTATTTGCATTAATTTAATTGTTAGTTTAAAGTTTTTTTTGAAATTATTGAATATTTTTTATTGTTTGTATTTATATAATGATTGAATAATTTGTTGAATTGTAATTGTTAATGTTAATGTTGGATTTACCTTAGAATAAGTAATTGAATATGTTGGAATAATTAGTAATTTTACTACATTATTGCATGATTTGTGTTTAATTATTTGCATTAATTTTAATTGTTTGTCTAGAGTTTTTTTTGAATTTTTTTTATTGTTTGTATTTATATAATGATTGAATATGTTGTTGATGTTGAATTTACCTTATAATTAGTATGAATGTTATATGTATAGATGTTATGTTATATACAATATTAGCATAGACGTAGTCAATTGGTTGTGCTTTTGTCAATATTTACAGGTTTGTGGATTTGGGTAATATCCAGTATAGGAGAGGTGCTGTCGAATTTTTTTTAACATTCGAATTTAACTATATAATTATTCGTATACAATTGTGTAGATGCGTAGAATAAAAACCAGAGCTAGTCACAGCTAGTTCTTCTAGCAGCGAGAATGACGTATCCTTAGGTGCCTCTCAAGAAGAGGCACCTACGCCACCTGCACTGTCAACCGATGCTGCCTCTTCCAGCGCGGGTTCACAGCGCAGAGGTGGCGTGCCTTTGCAGCGGAATCAGTTCACCCGTAAGTACAGGGCATAGTGGAAGAACGACCTTTCAATGTAAGTTTGTTAAGGTTATAGTTTTTTCTTTTAAATTATGACATAATTTATGAACAACTAATCAATATTTCATGAATTTAATTTATTTTCAGGTTCACAAACATTGAGGCCGCCCGAGTAATATCATCGACATTTAAATCATCGATGGAGATTCTATTATTTCAATGGAGTCAGGTATCCAGACATCTTGAATGGATAACTCAAATCGATGCATGGTTTAGCAGATTTGAGGTTGGTGTTAATTTCTAATTGCCAGCTTATTTCTAATAATTTATTAATATAATTGTAAATAAATTATCATTTTTATTTATCTAATTATTTATACACAGCACAAATTCACCTGGGACAGGGCGCATGACAAAGTTGTGAGGAGGGTGTGGGAAAATCACGCGGCAACTAGGTAACATCGAAAACAATACAAGATTTTTTTAGGAAAAAATTTATTTTTCAACTTCTAATTTCTCGCTATGGAAGTAAGTTGCGTGATTTTTTGTATGAAGAACAAAAAAAGACAAAAAAACCGTGAGAGATGGGGCCTCCAAGGTTGGAACGATGTGGCGGTTTGGAGGGATTTCAACCGATATACATCTCGGAAGATATATGGCCGCACTATCTTTAGCACGTGACGTCTGAGCGGTTTACACAACACTCACAGTCCGGTGCTGGCAACCGGAATCAGTCAATTCATGACTCGGTGACAACGCATACCGGCGGCTCCGTTCCGTTTGCTACACATGCGAAACGGATGGTAAGATTAATTTAAATGAAATATATCGTTAAATTAATTTGTTGTTAATTAATCTTTTTTCATTATAGGCTACGTCTTTTGGACGTGAGCCGAGCCCGATGGAGCTGTTTGTGGAGATGCACGTGCGGAGTCAAGACCGCCAAAAGGGGGCGCAATAGTTCGTTGACAACCGTGCTTAACACTTCTTGGTATGTTTGTTCAACCATTTTATTTTGTAAGTTATTATTTTTATTGAATTGAATAGGATGATTAATTTTTTTTATTTTCAAGATACCTATAATAGCCGGTTGAGGGAGAGATATGGGGACGATCCTTTGAACCATCCGGAATTCGATCCGGATTTGAGGATGAAAGTTGGATCGTTTGGTGGACCCAATAAAAATTGGGTTTATGGGCTCTCCAACACTACAGCCGAGAACTTACGGGCGGCCCGTAGTGTTTCAATTGTTGGGAGCTCCCAGTTAGTATCGAGCACTCAATCTAAGAAGTTCGTGGCCTTGTAGCAACACACAGCTCAACTCACCAAAAAATATGACCACCTATCAACGGCGTTTGCACAACTCAAAACAGAGAATGCACAACAAAAAGCGGAGGATGCACAACGGTATGCGTAACAAAAAGCTGAGCATGACCAGCTTCGCGAATTTGTCATGAACATGGCATCACAGAGTGATGATACATGTGCGCCTCTTCCTTTTTGGCAGTATAACAACCAGCCTCCTCCTCCTCCTCCAGCTCCACCATTATGTTAATTTGTAATGAATATTATTTAACTTTAATAGTTAATTTAATATTTTTTTAAACACATTCAATTTGTAATGAATATTATTTAACTTTATTTCTTTTGTTTTTGATGTTTAATAAAAAATTTATTTGCATAATTGGTTTTTATTACCATTAATTTATATAATTTTATATTATATATTCTAAATAATTTTTAAAAAACATATTTAAAAATAATCACCAAGGGGTTTACCGACGGAATATATCCGTCGGCATTTGACAGTAGCTGCCACAGTCACCGATGAATTTACAGATGGATATATTCGGTCGGTATTTTGAACTCACTGACGGACATAATCTGTTTGTATTGTACAGTGCCTGCCATAATGACCGGCGAATGTACAGACGGATATCTTTAGTCAGTATTCCAAACATTCAACGACAATTGTACCGACGGTTTTTATCCGTTGGTATGTCACACCATCACCGACGGGCTAAAATCCTTCGGTATATTTCAAGCGGGAAACTTTTTTTTCGGCACGCAATTTTCGTCTGTAAAACCATCGACAAATGTTTTTTTTTGTTTTCCCGATAGAGCGATGGAATCTGGTATTACCGACGAAAGGAAAGCCGATAGACGTATTCCATCGATGAGGATGTCGATAAATATATTACTGATGAAACCTTAATCACAGATCGATGGAATATGTCCTTCGGTAAAACTGTGAAATCTTGTAGTGACCATGTGAGAAAATCATTATAGCAATCCATAGTAATTTGTGAGGAAAGCTACAGTGCTTTCCTTATATATTGTAACTGTAATTCTTGTAACTGTAATTCTTAATCAGCTCAATATTAAAAAATAAAATCTAAAAAGATAATTTTGAAAAAATCATAAAAAAACAAAAAATAAATAAAAACCATGTGGAAAAATATTGGAGCAATCAACAATGTTTTAAAGAAAAAAATTACAAAACTAAATTCTCTATCAGCTCAATATTAAAAAAAAATTAAATCAACAAATATAATTATATTTTAAAGGAAAAAAATTACAAAGTGAAATTTTTAACTAGCTCAATATTAAAAAAAATACAATTAAAAAATATAATTTAAAAACAAATAAAAAAAATTATTTTAATATATTTTTACATAAAAAATATTTTAAACCACAATTATGATAATTTCAAACAAAACATATGATACCCCTTCACTCCTCGGAAAGAAAAAAAAAGTCATCTGAACCTCAAAAGGCTTCTGTTTTGGTCGCCCCCGACTTGCAGCCTATACACTGCTACAAGTTTGATGCTTGACGACCGACATCTGCCTCGTTTTTTTTTCTTATCGAGGAGTCCTAGGAATGTAACATTAAGGATCTTGTTTTGAAAAGACAATTACAATTAGGGGTGTTCACGGTCCGGTTCGGTCCGGTTTTAACCCAAAAATACAACCAAACCGGAAAATGATATTCTTTATTAATACAACCCGGACCGAACCGAGAACCGGTTCAAACCGAACCGGTTTTGTTCGGTTCGGGTCGGTTTTTTAGCCAAAAAAACCAGTGAAACCGGATTGTTCTATGGTAACAGTGATAACCATTGTTCACTCTCTTCTCTTTCCCCTTTCAGATGATGTTAAGAAATATTTGTATATTAATAATCAAACTACACAATTTTGACACAATAAAACAACTCCTAGAAGCCCTCCTTGCCTCTGGGTTACGATCTGCAGGGAGAGCTTAGATAACCATTGAAGCAAAATACTGCTTTTGGATAACCTCTTGGCTTACGATCTGCTTTTGGGGGTGGGG
>Ga0325414_1003505_pt1 | contig 16314 bp, 12 predicted proteins | sample PopdelMetagenome_8_FD_206183 | JGI IMG/M metagenome (GOLD analysis project Ga0325414, IMG submission 206183) | Populus deltoides microbial communities from Bellville, Georgia, United States - Leaf-PdKOR-R3 | ecosystem: Host-associated > Plants > Phyllosphere > Phylloplane/Leaf | place: USA...
TATCCTTCTATTTTCTTTTTCTTTTTTTAATATCAAAAGTGTGAGAAAGTCATTGTAAAATGGCAAAAGCAAGACAAAGTCATTGATGACTATATTTTAGCCATGAAAAACAGTTATTATTATTATTATTATTATTATTATTATTATTATTATTTTGTCTCTAGGAGGCGTAGCGTGATGACAAAGAGCTTGAGATCTGCACACCAGGTCTCAAGTTCGAGTTAAGGCGTGTATTTCTTGTAAAAATCTGGGACAGCTGGGGTTTTACTCGCTCACCTGAGCTTACAAAGTATCCTTTCTAGAGGGTGAGATTTCCTCAAATTCAAAAAAAAAAAGATTTGTTTTTTTATTTTTATGTTGTCTGAAAAAGTAAATTAAGGTTAAGAGATGATTTTTTTTCATGATTTGAATATATTTTAAAACAGATTTTAAGGTGCTTTGAGTTTTAAGATTGATTTATTAAGATGATAAGGATTTTTATTAAGTATTTTAATGTAAAAATTAATTAAATTGAAAAAAAATTGAAGTACAAAAAACCCCAACTTAATTTTTTGATTATCTCTTGTCAGAAACTAGTCAGGTAGACTATATGCAGTTTGCTTTTATTTATTTTTTTATTTTAAAAAAATAAAGATAAATAACAACCCCTGTTTAAAAAAAAAAAGGGTCATGCGGGCTTGCCCTTGCAGGCTCCTATTTATTGAACCCATTATATTTATTTTCTCTTTTTCTTTAATTAAACTTCAATAAAATAAATAACTTTAAAACGTATTAAACATCATTTTATAAGATGTTCAATTTATGTTTAATTTTTTTTATAACATCATAGTGTTTTTTTAATAAAATTATCAAAATCTTTTTTCATGTATCCCTTCATGATTTGTGTTTATTTTTTTTTAAATGTTATTTGTTTTCTTTTCGACTTAGGGTTTTTTTTTAATATTGCATGATTACATTAAAAAATAAACTCCAAAATGTTCTGGTGTATTATTTTTATATGTTCTTAAAGCATCCGTGACATAATCATCAGAACAATATTTTCTTTTATTAAACTATACTTTTATGATTCTATTAAATTATTTACTTCAAAAAAATAAACTAAACCTAAAATATAGTTACTTGTTAAATATCAAATGCACTAAACTAATTCGCATTAAGATTCTATATAGAGAGATTGCTTGTGTATATGTTAAGATCCACCAAGAAACTATGTAAGTGATTCATAAACTTGAAATCACCATATTATCTTGATATAGTCAACCTTAGTTTCATCCATGAAGATTCAGCAAGCTTTGGTTTTACCATGTGTGTGAACTTGACCCAATTCTAGTGGAGGTGGTTTTGGCCTCAATAGGTTAACCCAAGTTTGGTTGATTAATGACACAATAAGAGGTATGTTTAAGCTATATTTTGAGTCTTGTATGGGCTTTAATTATGTGTATGATTTTAGAAATTATTGGGTCTTGATTTGGCAAGGATTAATTAAAGTGTTAGAATCCTTTTTCTACAAGGATTTATAATAAATCCTAACTACAAAAGGGCTTATGGGTGGCACTTTTTTGGATGCTTATGGAGGGAGATTTCCTTTGTAAAAGGGAGTCTATTTGTTGTAGCAAAGATTGAATTAATAGGGAATTGTTGTGTTTTCTTTATTTGCAAGGATTCTAAGTATAACTTGGAAAGTTAGAGGCGGTTATTATAGGGAAATCTTTCCCATCATTATTTATCCATATTCAACAAGGGTTTCATGCAAATTATACTATGTAGAAGGCAACAACTAGAGGGAGAGATTCCTTGGTATTTTTTTTTCTTATTTTGCCGAGATTTCCTTGTCTACAAGGATTCTTATAGAAAGCTATTTAAGGAGATCAAGTGGCCCTTATTTCTTCCTAAATTTGAGAGGCTCAAGAGCAACAAATAAGATATGAGTACCAACAATTAAAATCATGAATTTCCATGCTTGAGAAAGATACGAAGAGTGATAACACTTTCTTATTTCTATTAGAAAGTGGTTTTGGCTACAAGGACTTTATTAAGCAAAGAAAGATGTTTTTGGGAGCTAAGTTAATTATTGTAATGGTTAGATCATTTGTTTGGACTATTGTTGTTCTTAGCTAAGTATTTTTAGGACTTTAAATTTTAGTTTAGAACTTTGTTTTAGTTTGGGTTTATTTTGATCCAAAATCAATGTTTTAGGACTGTTTTAGGCATGAGGTTTGTCTTAGATGATTAATAGTTTATGCCCATTGATTTGAAACCCAATAAATATCCATTAGGGTTATTTAGAAGGATTATATATGTTTTTCATAGCTATTGGATTTTGATAGTCTTTTATTATTGAATAATTTAGATATTGTTTAGTGAAATCATGTTCTTTGCTGGGACAAAGATAAAAAACTAACTTAATAAGGTATAACTAACCTTGTGGTGTCTTTACATACTTAGTTTCTTATTTTGATATAAAGAACGAGTTCAAGTTCCTTTTCAATATCTTTAGTTCTTAGATACAGGTTATCTCTAGGTCAAGGACTTTATCCAAACATGAATTTCAACCTTCTTGGGTTGTTTATCAACTTCATTGTGAATTTTAGGATTGTTGTCCTAAAGGTTTGCATTAGTTGGTGTCAGAGCTAAACTCTAAAAATCAGGTTATACCTTTATAAAAATTTTATATTTTATATTTTGCTTTTAAATTTCTCTTTGATTTCAATCTTCTACTCCTTTTGCTTACAACATCAACTATTACAAAAAAGAAGAAGAAGATGTTCTTGTTGGTTTCATTGCTTTCCTTACAAATCAGTAACACTAAATTAGAAAAAAAGATGTTAAAGCTAAAGATTTAGTTTTGCCGCAAAAACACTAATATAAAGGAGATTAAATCAAGCCACATCGAAATTATTTCGAAATTGATATTATGAGATTTTTGGGTTCAATAACATCAAATATTAAATTTGGGGTCATTTAGAATTTGTTTGGTTTGCATTTCAAATTCAGATATTAAATTGCGTCAGCGAGCCTAATCTATGTCAATTTATGAAACATGTTTTGCTACTATTTAAATCGACCTAATTAGTATACTTAAGTTAAATTTGAGATATTTGGGTGTTGTTGATAAAGTCATTTTCATTAGTTTTGCATTTGATTTATTTCTTGTATTAAAAAACATTTATATTTCATACGATTCATTTGCTACTCGTAAAATCATAATTATAATTTGTCTTTATTTGTTTTCATATATTTCTTGGTTTTTGAGTCATTACACATATAGAGCATTTGTTTGAGTCATATCTTTAGTTTTTTTTTTGTGTTCATCACCATTTTAATCCAAAATTATATCACTCAAATTTAATTCACCTTATTCTTATTTGTTTGGTCGAACTTGTGAATTGTGGTTAGGAATATCTCTAATATAAGGATATGGTAACTTTCTAATTGAATTAGACATTAAGTCAAGAGCATCCTAAATAATCAATTGGCTTGATATTAGTTTTGAAGGATTCTAACTAAAAAAGATATAAAAAAATAAAGCATTTGTTATAATCACATCTTCAACTGTTATGTGTCCATCGCAACTTTTATCCAAAACTATAACTCAAATTCAATTCAACATCTTCTTGATTTTCTGATTCAACTTATGAATCACTACTACTGGAATTCAAATTTATGTCTAGAAAATCATGATCTAAAGTTTGAATCTCCTTCTAACACTCCTTTTGAAGTTTAAGCTTAAAGAAAAAGAAATGGTGTTTTTATGACAAATAACATCTATTATGATAAATATTTATCGATTTAAAGAATGATAACAACATTAGTATCTTTTTTAATAATTGACATACATAAAAAAAATATTGCAATGCTTGAGGAGTTACTTGTTAAGTCAGTGTTTACAAAGATGCACAAATGCAATACAATAAAAAGAAGAAGAAGAAGAAGAAGAAGAAGAAGAAGAAGATTGGTAAATTTAGGACTGCTAGAGCACAAATTGCATGTTTTGATTCAAAGATTAAAAAACAAAGAAAATGTTAAAGTATTTTGAAAACCATGTTTTCAAATTGGAAGAAAATAGTTTTCTTATTTTTCTATTAAAGGAATGAGAGATGGGTGTTTGAAAGTGTGGTAGCGGTTGTTTTTTAAAGTGCTTTTCATTCCAAAATACATTAAAATAATATTTTTTTTTATTTTTAAAAATTATTTTTGAAATCAGCATATCAAAATGATCTGAAAATATCAAAAACATATTAATTTTTTTAAAAAAATAAAACAATTTCAATTTTTTTTAAAAGCACTTTCCAACTCCATTGCTAAACACTACTTTGCAATATATATATATATACTCGGAGAAGAGGTATGTTTTTTTTTTTCAAAATAAATACAGGGATAAGGTTTCTTTTTTAGGGAGATAGGTGGGATTTAATGAGCCCCCTTTTTTTTGTTTTTATGGTTTTGGTTGCATAATGGTGACCGCTTGTGATGATTTTAGTGGTGGAAGGAGAAGGGCCGTGTGCGGTGGCTGGTTTGAAAATGAGGGGTTGTTGTGTTTGTGTGTTGTTTGGGTAGTATTTTGACTAATAAATTAAAGGCCAGATGAGGGCTGCTATACTAAAAGGTTGTCATGGAAAAACCCATGAATAGAGAGTTAATAACGTGTTTTTTTTTTAATTTTAACTGGAGCTTGATAAATGATTGGGAGCAATCAATCCGACTCAATTGCTATAAATCCCATTTTTCATTTCAATTATATCCTTAATTAAATCAATTTAGACCATTAAATTTAACCACTTTTTACGAATTCATCCTTAGCTCTAAAAATTATGCAATTTTAACCGGCCAAACTCCTAGTTTTGATTTTTTTTTCTCTCTAATTAAGGTCCTAATTGACTTTTTAATTTGGCAATTTGTTCATGGTTCCTTAATATTTCTAATATTAGCTAAATTAAAGTCAAATTAAGTTCTTTAATTTCTCTTCCAATAAATCTCCATTTGCAACCCAAACCATTCTTAGATTTAATTGAACTTTCCTAACTTAATTTTTGATTTGTAAAACTTATTTATTGGTCCAATTTTGCCCTAACTATATTCTTTGTTTTCATTATTTTTTTAAACTCTTTTTTCTTTTTTTGTAACTATGTATTTTTTTTATGATTATTCCTAACTTAATTTGACACACAAAAATAATGAAAAATATTGAAATGATTAAAATTGACAATATACACTTTTTTTTGGCATTCTTCTCATTTTTTTTAATTATAAACAAAAATTGGAGTAAAAAAATGAGTTATGAAACAATTTAATCTTACTACTACCAACATGTCAGCAGGGATAGAAAACTCTATTGATTAGTTTTTAATTATTATTAAAAAATAAAATAGAAAACCGGAATTCAGGATTTGAGGAGCCCATCTTATCTAATAAGGTTAAGGGTCCTGCAAATGTTTGTAGATTCTGGCTATGAGGTACGGATGCATTCTAGTACTCAACAAAAAAACATAGGATAACCGCAGGTTCAGTTGCTGCCCTCGTATAGTTTCTACTATAGTGGGGTCCTTTACATGGTTTCTGTGGTCTTAAATAGGGTTAGCCTCAGGCCACATGGTATTAACAACCCGGCCACTTCATTAATTTAGAATAAACCCTTTGAAACTAATTAGATTATTAAAATAGATTGGTGAAATAAACCTAATCTATAGGCCATTATGATAAATTATGTGCAAATTCTTTGCTTCTTTATTTCCTTTTTTTTGATAACCGAGGTGTCCGGGCTAGCTTACGCACACCACAACTAATCTCCGGGCCCACTAAACATCCTGCAAGCCTAGTGGGCAGGTAAGGTACCGCGGGGGTGACAGACATGCACAGAGAAAATCAAACCCGGGTGCAGAGGAAGGAAACAAGTCCCTTCCCCCGCTAGGCCACGACTTCAAGTGCCTCTGTTTCCATTCTTTAGTTAGGTGTTATGTGGTAAGATCTATGAAACATTTCACATGCTCGCCAAGCTTTATGATGGTTAATTGATCCTATAGAAACTTAGATTTAATGTTCAGTTCTGTAAAGCATGAATGAGAAACTGCCCGCCAAAAGAATCAATTTCTTTCGCAGAGAAGGTCGCCGTAGAAAGTCTTGCTGAAAGTGGCGGGGGGAGTATGTGAATTAGCTGCAACCACTCCATGAACTTTCCTATCTATGTTGTTTGGTTAACGTTGTCAGCTTTCCATGCTGTCCTTCTTTTTTTCCTTCTTTTCAGGAAACACCTCGCCATCTTTTTCTCTTGAATTTTGTTTAAGCATCTCAAAATTTAAGCTTCTCCCACTGTTTTCCCAGATCCAGTATATTCAAAAGAGGGCTTTTATTTTTTATGTCAAGTGTCGTCGATGATGGCAGTTATACCCCAACTTTCACGGCGAGATGAAAGCAGTGCGTTTTCTTGTTTCCTTTCCTTTAAGGTGTTATCTATGATTCTAAGGATTGTTGTGAGCTGTTAAATTAATCCAGATTAAGACAAGAAATACAAACATAAAAGAGAAGGAAGCTAGAATTCTTATTAATCTGTTTATTCTAAAGTGCTTGAATTAATCTAAATACAAAGAGATTATATATAGGTTAAACTGAAAATACTATTCTACCTTTATTAAATAAAACAAAAATAAATATATTATTTAACATCTCCTCTCAAACTCACGATGCGGCAACTACAAGCATCGAGAATTTGCTAACTAAAAAACAAAAATAAGAGATGAAATGCAACTTGGTAAAGAAATCTGTAATCTGCAAGGAAGAAGAAACAAAAGGCAAAGTAATGGTGTCATGCTTGAGATGATGACAAGTAAGATGACAATCGATCTCAATGTGCTTAGTTCGCTAATGAAAAACCGAGTTGTGAACAATCTGAATAGAACTCTGGTTGTCACAATATATAGAAGTAGGATGAGAAATGGAAACTCCCATATTAGCAAGTAACCAACATAATCAAACAATCTCCTTTGTAGTAGATGTCATAGCACGATATTCTGCTTCAGTTGAGGATTGAGAAACAATAAATAATTTCTTACTCTTCCAAGAAATAAGAGAATCACCTAGAAAGATACAGAAACCGGTAACAGACTTCCGATTTATAGGATCACTACCATGATCAGCATCAGAGTATGCACGCAGCTCCAAGAAATAGGTGGATGGAAGTAAAAGACTCTGAAAGACTGTACCCTGAAAATATCGCAAAATACGAAGAACAACTACCCAGTGAACAGTAATAGGAGAAGAAACAACTTGACTAACAACATGAACAACATATGCAATATTTGGAAGAGTAATGGTGAGATATACCAAGATCCCAACAATAGTATGATATAAAGTAGGATCTATCAAATGTAAACCATCAGAAGAAGAATACCTTGCGTTAACCTTAATGGGAGTATCTATAGTCTTGTTATCACTTAGTCTAGCCTGCTCAAGAATATCTGCAATATATTTTGACTGAGAAAGAAGATAACCTCTGGGTGAGAAAGCTACCTTAATACCCAGGGAACATCGAAGATAACCCAAATCCTTCATTTTAAATTATGTAGCCAAGTCTGTCTTGAAAACTGAAATACCATCAATGTCATCACCAATAATAATCATATCAACATATAAAGACAGAATAATACGACGTACATCAGTGCACTTAATAAAAAAGGCAGAATTATGACTGTTAGAAACAAATCTAAGAGACGAGATCACAACAGAGAATTTCTCAAACCAAGCACGAGGTGCTTGTTTGAGACCATATAATGCTTTCTTAAGCTTACAAATATACCCATGCTTTGCTTTGCTTTCAATTCAAATTTTACTGGTTTATTCACTAGCACCAGAGTTAGGAATACCATGCTTTTTTTTTTGTTATGTAATATTTATTAACGTTATAGTTGGAAGTATTCATAGCCGAATACGTCAGAGTCAAGAATATTACAAGCAGACCATCGTAGCATAATCCAACAAACCCTTAACAATTTAAGACAAAATCAACAATGCAATTTACCTCAGATAGGACGCTTAAGGAGTGATAATATTTTTTCTTTTATGTAACCAATCTCGTACCATAGAATCTATGTTGACCAGTTAGGGTTTTTAGTGGCCATAATATTAGGTGGCGACTCCTTAAATAAGACTTTTCTCATCTAAGAATAAGATGTCAGTTATGTGTTCTTTTCGCAAACATTAATTTTTATAGGTCGTTGCGATGTTAGGTGCAACAACCATAATTAAAAATACTATTCTTAGTTCAATATTTATTGGCGTTAGAGTCAAAAATATTTTTCTTCTTACAATACTCACCAATGCTAGAATTATGAGCAATATTTTTAGCCCAACATTAACTAATGTTAGAGTTATGAATATTATAAGTAGACCATTAATAGTATAGTACAATAGACCATTCATAATTTAAGATAAGACTAGCAATGCAGCCTACCTGATAGACCTTATATTAGCCTTTAAAGGTTGATCACTAAGCAAATGAAAACATTTTGAGACTAGGTAGTAACATACTCTATATGTTTATAATGGACTTACCTCTAGGTTGTACCTTGTGTAATCTCATTAAGGTAAGCTCAACATATGACTTCTTAAATTCTAGAACCTTTGGGTGACAAATGGTTGGCATATAGAAATTCTACATGAATCTGAGTTATTATATCTAATAAAAAAGAACTGTTTAGGGCTAGAAGCTGGTGGGCTACCAAAAGGTCAAATTTAAGCAAGCTAAACACGGATCCCTTGTTAACATGATAATGACATCAAGATTTCAAATCCATAAGTAGCGACCATTGTCATTCCCTGAAAGGTGAATCCATATTCAATATACCTCTTTCTCTTATATTTTTTTAAAAATTACTTGGCTTTCATTTGCAAGTGAAATATAAGTCCCTCTAAAAACCGATCCTTCAGAATCTATAACACCTAACTCTAAAAAAGACTTATATATAATGAAGTGAGAGCATAGTTAGAAGCCCACCATCAAAGAAAGATGGTCAATATCAAAGGAGAGGTCATTAGGCTCGCTAGTAAGCTTGAATAAGCTCTACAATCCAAATCATCAAGAGAGGGACCATTAACAAAACCTACAGTTTCTACCCAACTTGCATCTATATAAGTACATCCCTACACCTTCATCCCATGGAATTTAGGGGAAAATGGTACATCATTAAAATCTTAGTTCATAACATATTTTTCAGACTTGAATGCTAATAAAACACTGATATTGTTGGGGAAGTTGACCCAAGAAAAACGTGTTGCATTGTCAACCTTTTTGTCATTGAACTTTGCCTTTTTTGTACTTTAATGAAAAATATAAAATTGTATCTCTTCTTTAAGTATGTGTTTCCATGTGTTCTGGAATTACATCATATCTTTTAAATAAGTATGTCTTATTTTGTCTCACTATTGCTTTGAAATTAAAAGATGTTTTTTTTATTTATGAAAATGACATTTGACATTTTATTTTCATCCATGATTGGATAAATAAAATGAAAAAAAGGGTCAAACTCTAGAGTGCATAACTTAGATGCTTAAGGCAACCCTCACCCTTTCAAGATTCAGAAAAATTAACCCTTATAACTCTACATGAAAGCCAAAATTGGTTATAGAAAATTCTTTGCTAAAATAATTTTATGAAATTGAATTTATCTTTTGATTTTAGAGAAAATTATATGTTTGTTCAAAACAACATTTTGGCATCTTGGATAGCAAATAATTCAATTAATCAAGCAATTCCTACTTTACCAACCACCTAAAACAAAAAAAAATGGAAATTGAAAAAACATCAATTACCTGCACATCATGTCTCTTTATTTGTATACAAAATGGTGTGTGGTAGATTTGGTAATTATAGACTTGTGAAATGCAATTCTTTGAAAGTCCAAACAAATTACATTAAATGATGTTACAATTTATTAGTTTTAACCATTATCTCTATAAATGAGAAAAGATCATCTTTGTTATCATTTTCATAATAAAAATTAAATACACCCCTTTGTAGTCCCTTTTGAGCATGAAAAGTTTCCTTCATAAAAACATTGACTATGATCACACCCATAATAGGGCAATTGAAAGTTCAAAAAGATTGATAAAATTTCATAGTAATCCAAAAAAACAGAGCCCCACAAGCTCAAATATTAGGGAGCATGCTCAAATCAAAAACAAAAATTACAAAGTAAAGAAAATAAGCTTACCACACCAAAACAATCAAAGAGGGCAAGTACAAAAAATATGGTAAAAAAAGAGTAAAAAATATAACAAGGATAAACAACTGACAACAATCTTAAGTTTTTGAAATCCTGATACACTTTTTGAGCTTATAAATCCTATTTTTCAATAGTCCATGCCTCTGCATTATTTTTTTTATAAAGTCTTTTATAATCAAGCAAGCAAATAACCTTGACCAATAAATAGATCTCTCAAAATGCAAATAACTTTTTCAATAGAGTTATGACATAGTAAATAAGTAATATATTATTATTCATGATGATAAAATGAGTGTTCAAGAAGACACAATTTTTTCTCAACAAAACCATAAGCTTTCACTCAATCCCTTTACTTTGAATCTAGTAAAAGACAAAAGATTATCTTATCATGTATTTTCACCAATTGCAAATCTCATTTAAAGAAGAGACTAAATCATAATTAAAAAAAAAACAATTACCCAGGAAATTGTAAAAATTTCTAAAAAAATTGTTTTAAACTTATATTGGGTAAATTTTTATTTTTCAAATACAAGATAGTCAAGATTTTGAGAAATTCATTTGAACCATAGATAACCCAATTTTAAGCTAGTATTTCTTTCTCAACCTATACCTTGTTGAGATCAATAAAATATCAAATAAATACTTTTCAATTTACATCTTAATGATTTCATGCCAACCACGAGACACAAATATGCAGTTAGTAAAATTTGTGATGTGGTCTGAAAATATAAAAAAATATTTTTTGAAAAATTCTCATTATCTTATTTTGCAAAGTCTTGATAAAAAAATGATGATGTATAAGTTTTTTTTCATGGTCTTTCGAAATATAAGCACATCTAGAGGTAATCCAATTTTAAAAACCTATTACAACAATAATAGTAAAATAATGATCTAGCAAAACCATGAATGGTATATGACAATGATGAATACCTTTTTAATGATATGTACAACCAAATCAGCTAGGGGTATTGATTAGTACGTAAAAGTACATTTTTATCAAGGTTTTATATCATCATTTTGCACTTGAAGTATCAATAACTCCTTAACTAAAGCATGCTTTATAATAACAAGTCTGATACTATAAGATAGCTTTAATTTATGATAAATGTTCATCTTAAATGCAGGCCTATCATAAAAATCAAATGATTGATTGATGAGTTTAACTATTAAAATTTAGAAGACAAAGATAGGGTTAAGCTTTGAAAAGAGATGCCGGTTCAGTCCACATTGGAACACTGTTCAGTCATTGGGTCATATCTGGAGGTATAGATCTTGGATATCAATTTGGTTTATATGGCTAAAAAGCTAAGACATAGGCCTAAAACATTCATGCGGAGTCCAAGACTCAATTCTGCTGTTTGGAAGTCCAAATCTTAGCAACAACGGAGAAGTTGGAATCTATCTTGCAACCCAGATACTGTTTAGTGTTCACCCCATATCTCGAGTTCTAGAAGTCCAAATGCACTGATTCTTTTTTTTGTTGGAAAGCTGAGACAATTTTCTAGAACTTTCATGAGGACAATCTATTCAAATTCTGATGTTAGCAATGACGTTTTGTTCAGACAAGAAGATAAGGATTGTCACCAAGTCAAGATGTGGCCACCCACTCAACAATTAGTCATCAAATCAATAGTTCCAAATTTTAGCCTATAAAGGAAGGCATTTGCCATGTATTTAGGCATCTTGGTTTTCAGATCAAGATCATGTTCTTGCTCTCTCTTTATATTTTTGTAATGCTGAAGTTTTGTTTGTATTAATCTTTTGTTTATGCTTTTCATTTCCTTTCCTTTACTTAGTTAACTTTTATCTTATTTATGTTCTTATCTTGTTTATTTATGTTTCTCTTCTTTATTATGTTTAGCTAAGTTTATTATGTCAAGGTGAAAAGGTCACACTAATGGTGTACGAATAAGTATAGTATAAACTCAACATGGACTTCAATGTTTGATACTAACATGTTTTGTATTTGTTATCTTGTTCACTTTTAATACTTTGCTTGTTAAATGATTAATCTAGATTTATGTTGTATAACCTTGGTACAACAAATACTTGGCACTTTCATAGCCCAAATTGTATGGTATAACCGATACCTGTGCTATGAAAGGAACTTGATTTGTTGTTAACATAAGGTATAATCATGAATACCTGACAACATTTACAAGTATTAACATTATTCGAATAAGATAACTAATGTACTCATGTTAACAATTTATAATCTGATTGGAACCTTCTTTGTATGTGGTTTGTAGTTGAGTAATAAAAAGAGTTTATACTATACTTGCTAGAAATACCATTAGTGGATCCTCTAACTTTGATAATTATTTTATCCTTATTTAATCCTTATATCAATATCACATCTCAAAGCTTTCTTCAACTCCTTTTCTATTATTATCTATTTCTTTATTTGTAGTTTATACAGTTAACCTCCCTGTGGTTCGACCCCGGTCTTGCTGGGTTATTTATTACTTCGACACTCCTACACTTGGGAGAAGACATCAATCTTTTGGTCGTGTCAGGTATTATTGCTTAAAACAATCTATGACAATGGATGATTTTGTAAACTCTTTTAGAGATTGAGTAGTTGAGCTTTACTTCTCTACCAAGAAATATGATAAGTAGCCAATGGTTAAATAATACCACACTTGAGGGCACAATCCAACCAAGAGGCAACATCACGGTTAAAAAACAATTTGTCAATTTTCAAAGAATGGTTAAACTAAGCAAAGTTTCATAAAAAAAACATAAGAGAGTAATATTTGTTGTACATGGTCTAAACAACATGATAAAAAAGTATTCAAAGATAGTAACAACATGGACAAAACTTGAATAGATTGAAGAGTCATGTGACTAAAAACTTAAACCAGAGATGGAAACCTTCACTAATCAAGTGAAGGTTGATTACAAAAAAGAGGGATTATATTTTTAAACAAGTAAAGATGCATATATACCATCTAACCTCTAAGCATTGCACAAATTTTATGGCAAGAAATAGACAGGTAACAATTTCCTACAGAATCTAATGGTGCCAAGCTAACCAAGATTTGACAAAGAATCCAAGCCAAACATCAACTAGGACATCATCTGAGTCGAGTTGAGCTTGGTAATCAAGGTAATATTTTAAGTTATTTGGATCCTAAAGAGGATCCATTTTCTTTCTAGTTGAGAATAATTTATTTGTGGATCCCTTAGATGATCCCACTGCTTTTAGTTAAGGTAGATCCCTGACTTGATTTTTTATCATTTAGATCCTTGAGATAATCTCATTGCTTTCCAGTTCAGGTAGATCCTTGGGATGATTTTATCTTATTCTTAAGATGTATGGATCCCTGAGTTGATCCTTGTCTTTTCAATCAAGAATAATCCCTAAATTTATTTTTTCTCATTCCTAGTATAGTAGATCCTTGAAATGACCCCACTACATACCAGTTAAGATAAATCCATGAGATGATTTTATCTTATTTTCAAGATGTATAGATCCTAAGTAAATCCTCATATGTTAAATCAAGAAGAATCCTCGAGTTGATTCTTTCTTATTCCTAGTGGTGTGGATCCCTATGATGATCTCACTTCTTTCTAGTTGAGGTAGATCCCTAAGATGATCTTATCTTATGTTTAAGATGTACGGATCTCTAAGTTGATCCCTGTCTTTTTAATTAAAAAAATCCTAAATTGATTATTTCTCATTCTTAGGAGTGCAGATCCCCGAGATGATCTAACTACTTTCTAGTTGAGGTAAATTCATGAGATAATCCTATCTTATTTTCAAGATGTACAGATCCTTGAGTTGATCATGGTCTTTTAAATTGAGAAGAATCCATGAAATGATTATTTATAATTACTAGTGGTGTGGAATCCCTAAGATGATCCCATTATTTTGTAGTTGAGGTAAATCCTTGAGATAATCCCACTACTTTGTATTAAGGTAAATCCCTAAGATAATCTTATCTCTTTTTTCTAGACGTATAAATCTTTGAGTTTATCCTTTTTTCAATTGAGAAGAATTCATATGTTGTTTTTTTCTCATTCGTCCTAGTGGTGCTAATCCCTAAGATGATCCCATTGTTTTCTAGTTGAGGTAGATCCATGAGATGATCTTATCTTATTTTTAAGATGTATGAATCCCTGTGTTGGTCATCGTATTTTAAATTAATAAGAATCCTTGAGTTGATTTTTTCTCATACCTAGTGGTATAGATCCCTCAAATGATCCCACTATTTTTCTAGTTGAGTTGAATCCTTGAGACAATCTTATCTCATTTTCAAGATTTTTCTAGTTGAGTTGAATCCTTGAGACAATCTTATCTCATTTTCAAGATGTACGGATCCTTAAGTTGATCCTCATCTTTTCAATTAAAAAGTATCCCTAAGTTGATTCCTGAACCCAAAATACTACAAGAGTCCCCAGGAGAGTGGGCTCGGGCATGGTAGCTCGAGCCTAACAGTACCTAAGGAGCATGGGCTCGAGCTACTGCTCGAGCCCATGCAGGACGTATGCCCTGCATATTTGGTGCTGGGCGTCCATCTTAGCACTACTGTGGGCTTAGGATTCCATGCTCGAGCCTAACATGCTCGGGCTTAGGAGTGTGCCTTAAGCATAACATGCTTTGGTCCAGATATCGCATTTAAACTCGCTTTCACCTCTAGTGGGCTCAAGATGTCATGCCCGAGCCCAGCATGTTTGGATCTAAGTAGTGTGTCCGGGCCCATTTTCACCATTCATGGGCTTGAGTTGTCACGCCCGAGCCTAACATGTTTGGGTCTAGGTAGCGAACCCAGACCCACTTTCACCTCTTATGGGCTTGGGCACATTGTCCGAGTCCAACACGCACCAGGGAATTCAATACGTATTATTTTGATTAGAATACAACTCAAAATATCACAAGGATAAAATTACACCACAAACAATATTCTTCACAAAAAGACAAGACTCATGGACAATAAATACACAATGAGACATTCAGAACAAAGATTTTTCAATCTCTTCATTCTCAACATTCTTCGCATATATATTTTTAGAGTCTATCTTTCTAAAATATCATTGCACTTTCTCTCTTTACAAAGTTACTAACTTTACCATCAAAGAGTCTCCATGTCCATCAAATGAGATCTTTTGCAGGTACTAGCCACAAGCCACCTTGATTTATCAGGCACAAAGTATAAGCTATCAATCACCTTGACTATAAAGAATTGATTAACTAATTATCCAATCCGGGAATCCTATTCCTAGACTACTTAGATTTTTTGGGACATCATCACTCGGTGAAGAGTAATTATTTACCAGGTAACTATTCATATGGACTTCTGTGTTAATGTGTTTAAAATTTTTCTCCAATATTTCAAATATAATTTTTTATAATAGCAAAATAATTCTAAGTAAAAAAAAATGTGTTGCAGAGAACAATGGTTTGTGTTCTGATGAATAATGAATTAATCGGCACAATAATTTTTTTTAAGGTAATTAATAAAAAAAATTGGATATAAAAATATTATTCTTTCTTTGTAGCAAATATTCCACTTCTTCGTTTTATATTTCTATGCACAATTCTTAGCATTTAATAATATTTTTATGTTTAATGCAGACCTTGCCATGAGAAATGAAGGTGGATTATTCAAGGTTCGGTTTCTGCTCTTGGCTCCTTTTGTGTTAATAATGGTAAAAAGTATTCTAGATTCTCACCAATTTCTCTCCCACCCAAAAAATATCCCCTCCCCTGGCAAATTCTGGCCCATCCAAAATCACGTTCCCATCGACAAGAAACAAATCCCTCCACCACACACAACCCAACAACAGTTACACACAGTACGTCTGCCAAATGCGACCATTTCTCCCGCTGGTCTTGTGATGGGATCGAAGTCAGTGGGAGCATGATTGGAGTGTTCATATATATATATATATATATATTTGATCAAATTTTAAGATATAACTACTAAAATTAAAAGACGTTTCTCCAATATATATATTTTTTAATGAATCATTTATATCAATCAACTTTTAGGAAACTGTGTAGTGTTATCCATGAAGACACACTCACAGAATGCTACAAGTTGCTTCTTTATCCGAGTCAAGTCAATTACAGTAGGCAAAATTCCTAAGCGGTGTG
>Ga0325414_1003506_pt1 | contig 16313 bp, 6 predicted proteins | sample PopdelMetagenome_8_FD_206183 | JGI IMG/M metagenome (GOLD analysis project Ga0325414, IMG submission 206183) | Populus deltoides microbial communities from Bellville, Georgia, United States - Leaf-PdKOR-R3 | ecosystem: Host-associated > Plants > Phyllosphere > Phylloplane/Leaf | place: USA...
GTTCCAGTTACAAAGGATAGTTGCTCTCTAAACAAAGCACCCCTCAGCTCCCCGTTAACCTTGTTGATCTTGGTGACCAATTCCTGTGGGTTGACTGTGACCAAAATTATGTGTCCTCTACATACCGTCCAGCACTTCGGGGCTCAGCCCTTTGCTCATTGGCTAGAGCTCATGGTTGTGGTGATTGCTTCTCAGGGGCCAGACCAGACTGCAACAACAGCACTTGCGGTCTCACGCTTGACAACACCGTGACTAGCATTGCCACGAGTTGCGAACTAGTCGCAGACAAATAGGTCAAACCCTGGCAGGGAAGTGTCCGTGCCACGATTCCTATTCTCTTGTGCCCAAGATTTTTTTTCAGGATCTTGCTACTGGTGTTGTTGGAATTTGATGGAAACGCACGCTCTGTAAAAGTTTTTGATTTTTGATATTTTATTGTTTATTTAATGTCAACATACCTTGGCTATTTATAACCTATCATCATAGTTCTATTAAAAAAAATTACAACTACTAATAGTAATAATCCTAATCTAAGATATAAACTAAGATGGTTGGTTCAATCAGAACTCTAGAGATTCAAATCTTGTCAGCTTCTGTTTCTGATTTTCAATTGGACTCTGCCGAAACTTTGGAAACCCTTGGTTCCCATCAGAATTGGAAGGGATGGAGTTGCATTTCCTTCTCCTTCTGCTTTTAGCTTCAATAGAAAATTTGCAATTTGCTTAACGTCTCTTGCACCCTCCAAAGGGTGTCAAAAATATTTGGTGACAGTCCTTACAACTTCCTTCCTAACACTCAATTTGACCTCTCACCCATATACACCACTCTTTTTCACTCAATAAGCACAGCTTTCAGCTTTCAGCCTAGGCAAGCCTTCGGCCGAGTATTTCATTGGTGTGAAATCTATCAAGATTAGTGACAAAGCTGTCCCATTGAATGCAACATTGTTGTCTATCAATGGCGAAGGAAACAAAAATTAGCAAAGTGAACCCACACTGTTTTGGAGGCATGCATCTTTTGTCAATGCTGTGACTAAGGTATTTATCAACGAGGCTGCAGCTGTGAGCATCGCTAGAGTGGCTTCTGTGGCACCTGTGTGCTTTTTAGCAGAGAAAATATTATGAGCACACGTTCGGGGCCTGCTCTGCCAACTATCCCTCTTGTTTTGCAGTATGAGAAGGTGATTTAGAGGATCTTCGGTGAAAATTCAATGGTGCAAGGTACTGATGATGTGCTGTGTTTCGGATTTGTTAACATTGGTCCAAGTCCCACGACTTCAACTGTTATTTATTTTTTTAATCTATTTTAGCAAAAAACACTTCGAAGATTACATTATTATTATTATAATTAAAAAATAATATTTCAAGGACTAAAATGAAACATGATATACAAAACTGAGGGTGGATTTGCTTTATAATACTATATGATATTAATAAAATTTTGTCGGTGGAATTGTGTCCATAATTTTGTTTTTCCTTTCATTTATTAGCAAAGCTCCCTCTCATTCATCCCACTCCCCTCGATAGGTTAGAGGATTAATTTATATAAAAAAAGGATTAATTAGCAGTTGGTACGTTAGCAAATCTTATATTTCGAATATCTTCGAACACTAAAATAGGATAGAGATGTTCATAAGCTCAAACTTGTATTTCATATTCGGAGTCTTTTCTGTGTAATTAACGCAACCGATGCAGAGATTATTTGTTCTCTTTTTTATTCATAATAAAAAAAAATAAAAAAGTAAGGCAGAAAAGAGCTGAGCCCTTTTGCTTGACATTGCATTTTGGTGCAATACTCCACCAAGTGACCTTACAGATTATTTAACCCATCACTAGAACCAAAAGAAAAATTATAAATTACTTTGACTTAATTTTTCAGTATTAGTTTTTAATATAATTATTATTTTTTTATGAATAACATTCTGATTTAGATATTTTAGGATAGAGTATGTCTATCATGTTAAATCATATTTATTCATAATATTATAGCTATTAATTATTTGAATAAGATTTGAAATTCTTTTTAAATTTTATTCTAAGCAAAGATTTAATAATTAATACTATTTGAGAACAAGTAAAATATTTTTTTCTAATTCATCTTGGATGATGAATCCTCTCTTAATCACTCAAAATCTTCATATAGTTTAAATTATATCCAATGTCTGCTCATTTATTATATTTATCAAGATAATATATAATATAATCAAAACATAATATTTTTATATAAAATAACTTAATAATTTCAAGTTTAAAAATTATTTATACAACCATATCATGAATCTTTTTATAAACACAAATAATACTTCTTTAAAAAGCATAGAGAACTTCTAAGCGAATCCGATGCCTCCATTCCCTGTAGAAAATAATTTTTTTCTAAGTTGCGTCAATTTACGTAAAACTCTGGAAGGTGACTTTATAACTTACACTAAAACAAAGGCCAGTAATTGTAAATGGCCACTGAATAAAGTGTGCCATGTGAACAGAACAGGTATCTTCAAAGTGAATTATATTCCTTGACATGCTATGTACTTAAATATCAAGCAAAATTGTTACAATATGACATGATAGAAATTGTTACTTTTGGTGAGCGTAGCAAGGAACTTGGTAGCCATGTTTGCAAGAAGATTAATTAGGTTACAAGCTACGAAGAAGAAGCCAATAGACTTGATAAGCCTATTTCTCTGTCAGTTTTCGTTCCAGGAACTGTAAGAAGGTGATCCAGACTCTTGCTATAGAGGCCCCCTCGTATATGTGCTTCATGGCTTAATTATTGGAATAGACAGTGCTCTCTCCTTGCTTGAGATTTAATTATCTTTGAAGTATAGAGTGCTGCTATATTTAACGAAAAAAATAAATGACAGTAATAATACACTAACACAGTGAAAGTCATTGTAATTTATTCAATCTTTGAACAATTCTTACATGTGAATATTAGTTAAAGTTTCATTATAAAATATATGTGTCATTCATCTATATTATAAAGTGTTAAATAGACTAGGAAAGATGATATTTCTAATTTAAATCCTACCACTAATTATATTTCTCAACGCACATATAAGTGTATGATCGACTAAAAATCTCGAGTTAACAGATTTTTCTTCATGATTTGATGTTTGAGAATGACCATCCATCCACCCATAGATTGTGTTAAAAAATGTATCCATGATATAAAAAAATAAAATAGTATTATAAAGTGATGATAAAATAAGTTGTAGCTAAGATTATTGTTTCATGCTTAGTATATACTGTATATTTTTTCTTTTACCTCAACTCATTCCACTTAAAAGGAAAAATAGATTTGGGTCACCCGTAATATGCTAACCAATCCATATTAATATAATTTATATTAATAAGATAATATAAGGGAAAATATTGAAAAAAATACATTCTGATAATAATTATTAAATGTTAGTAACTCTTCACTCTTATAATATTATGTAACAGACAACAACGAGAATACAAGAAAGAAGAAAACGAAGAGAAATAAATATGAGAAAAGATTCTCAAGAAAAGAAACTATCTATCAATTCCAAGAAGGAAACAAGAATAACAAGCATACTTCATTATTTAATATGATTAAACTAGACATATAAATTTTAGGAGACATATTTATACTATTTCTTTCTTTTTTCCAACACCACTCATCTTTCCTTCACCCTAACCTGCAATCCAGACTTCATCCTAAGTGTTAAAGACAAGACATGCTCGGGACACTTTAAATTTTGTACGTCAATCTTAAACCGCTCAATCACTGATGCTGCTATTGATTTCATCTGAATATAAGCCATATGTTTCCCGAGACACGTTCGTGGTCCGGCATGGAATACCGGAAACTTGAATGGACTCTCTTGCCTATATATTCCATTCTCTAGCCATCTTTCAGGCAGAAACTCTAGGCAGTTCTTGCCCCATATACTCTCCATTCTTCCCATGGCATAAGCACAGTATACTACAAACCATTTTCTTCCGACAAAAGCACCATCCGGCAATACATCATCACTTCTGCAAGCCAAGATATCCACTGGTACTGGTGGATACAATCTTAATGTCTCTGATATTGTTGCGTGCAAATAATGCATGTCTCGGAGCTCCTCAAAACTGTAAGCGTCGCCGATCTTTTTGCGGTTGCGTGACCGTATTGTTTCAAGCTCCTTTAATATGTTACTTTCCACATCCGGGTTTAATGATAATAGCCAAAAGAACCAACTCAAAGCTGAAGATGTTGTGTCTCGCCCTGCAAGAATGAAGCTTATGACAATATCTCGGAGAAATTCATTCGAGTTCTCATCATTTCCTATAAACCGGGATAGTAAATCTTCATCTTTTTTTTCCATCCTTTGTTCCATTCTAGACTGTATGATCTTGTCGGCGAATTCATGGACAATTTTAATTGATTTTTTCAATTTTCTCTCGGACCCGATGTTGAAAAACTTGTAGAATTTCCAGAGAAGTGGAAGAGAGCACAGGAATCTCTCTGTACTAAGTGCGGCAGCATCGTCAAATGCTTGCATAAATTCACTGCCGTCAGTTCTATCGCCGCCAAGACTAGCAGGATCAACATTAAAAGCCACTTTACAAATGTTATCAAATGCGAATCTCTCCAGCATGTCTTGCAAATCCAGTACTTGTCTTGTTTCCGAGGCTTTTGCAAGAATTGGAACTAACCTCGTCGAAATCTCAACCACCACGTTATCCATGACAAAACGTCGAAGTGACTTTGTGTTGAACACATAGCTAGCAGTCTTTCTTTGGACCCTCCATAGCTCACCATTCGAGTTAAAGATTCCTCGGCCAAGGAAGTCTTCAAGCGTGGTAATAAGAAGTTCCCCTTTCGGGTAGTTCTCGAAGTTGGTCTTGAGAAAGTATTCAACATTCAAAGGGCTGGCAGTGATTATACCAGGTTCTATGCCAGGAAGGCGAAGGACATCAGTGTTTCCGGGGCAATGGCTGAGGGTTTCAGTGAACCAGTCATGAACACGGGCACGGTTTTTTATGAATTCCGGTAAGACCCCTACTATAGGGTAAATTTTGAAGCCCTTGTTGGTGGGTTTCTTTTGTGAAGAGGTGGTAACGTAGACGTAGATCCAAAGGGAAAGAAGGAAGAGTATTATAAGAAGTTGAACTGATAAGACTTCCATGTTTGGAAAAGAGAGACAATGTAAGACAAGGAAAGGAAGGAGGTGAGATCTAAGATTTGAGTCTTGCGTTAATCAATCTACTGATAATATCAAAAAACCATAACGGAAAAAAAAAAGATAGAGCGAAGAGAAATCCAGAAAAATGTTCTTACAGAGAGAAATAGAAGAAGAGAGGATTCATGCACAGAGAAAAGATCAAAATTCTCAAGAAGGTGTCCAAATTGATCATTTGTTGCCTATTTATATAGAATAGGCTAGTGCACAGTCTATTATATTATGACAAGGACAGAGGAGTTTTTTGTTGGGAAAATAAATATTTTTTATAGCTTTTTTTTCAGTTTATATATTTTGTTTTTTTCTACTTTTATTTTTCCATTCATTAATATTGCTTTTAGAGTTTTTCTATTTAAAGAGAATGTTTTTCCATTCAATTATCACTATGGTTTTTTAGTTTTTTTTGTATAAAGGTTTGTAATAGTATTTTGACAAGTAAAAACTTGATTGACTAAAAATTAAATATTTTAAATCTCCTTATAGTTGTGGTGTCATTAGTCTTTGAGAGTCCTGACTTATAATAAGTCTTGTTATCATTCACTCTCATTTATATTAGTTGATATAAAAGCTTTATATCTGTTAATATTAGAACCCAATCATTATTGATGGTTTTGGTTGAAGGTTGTAGATCTCACTAATTTCTAGTGATTAGTTGTTGTATGTTGTTGAATAATCATGACTAGAAAAAGGTTGTAGAATAAGATGTGCTTGTGTGTGAGGGAATGAAAAGGTTGTTTAGGAACTAGTATGTTTTTTATATCTGCTTCAGTTTGCTATCATTAAAGATCTTGGTGTGGGATCTACAATAGAGCGGTCAGTATAAAAATATTGTTTTAGGGATCAATGATGGGAGTAGCTTCCATAAAAATGTTGGGAGAGTGCACCACATATAAAAAAAACAATGTATATGATGGGTGACGACTTTTAACTAAGATCTGAACTCGAGGACGAGTCACTTCCAACACAGGAGACTAATGTATGGGTTTTTTTAAAAAAATAAATATTTTTTTTATTTTATTTTATCTTTCCATTTTTATTTATATTCAATATTATTGTGCTTTTCTAGTTTTTTTTTTCAATTTGAAAGGAATAATGTTTTTCTATTTTATTTTTCCTTTTCAATATAAATAGGGTTTTTTAAGTTTTTTTTTTCTATATAAAAGGTTGTACTTGGCAAGTGATATATGGATGAATAAAATTAAATATTTTGAAAGTCATCCTATAACTATGGTAGTCTCGGCCTTTGAGGGTTTATACTTGTAATAAATTTCATTATCCTTCGCTCCCATATATGCCAATTGGCTATGTCAGTTGATATCATAACCTAACAATTTTTTGTGGTTACTTGCTTGTTATGTGCTATTAGACAATCATGGTTGGAAGAGGTTGCAGAATAAAACATGCTTATGTAAAAGAAGATAATGAGGTTTTCCCTTCAAAAAAAGACATCCAATAACTAGTTTGTTGTTTCTAGCTGTATTAGTTGGTATTAAGTCCCAATAATTCATGATGGTTTTGGTTCGAAGTTATAGTAGATGCGTATTATAGCTCACATATTCATGTTTGTTAGTTATTGTGTGCTATTGTATAAGTATGGTTGATAGAGATTACGGAATAGAACATGCTTGTGTAAGATGGGATGGGAGGGCTCCCCTTAAATAAAAAAGTTCAAATAACTAGTGTGTTTTTGTTATTGGAAATTATGGTGGTGAGACTTATAATAAGATGATTCACATAGAGGTATAATATTAGAGATTCATGATGAAGTGACCTGCATAAATGTGTTGCATTATAGATCCATGATGGGGTAGCTCGCTTAAGGTATTTTCCTTAGTAATTTTTTTTTTTCAGTTTAGGAATTTTGTTTTTTTTCATTTTTTTTGTATTTAGTATTATTATGTTTTTATAGTTTTCTATGGAGTGTTTTTCCTATTTTAATTTGAAAATGTATTTTTCATTGGATTAGAATGTACATTTAATCTTACTTGGTAGAATTAGATGGAATGAAATTTCTTATTTTTCAAAACAATTGAAATTAAATCACAATATGTACACTGATGGCCACCTTATGGCAGCAGAGCAGCAGTTCATCTAAATGATTAGTTGTAATAGGTTCTTCATGATATTTTCCAATACATAATATATTTTAACTACATTTCTCATCCACGAGGAAATAAATTATATTGTAGAAAATTATCCTTTTCAATTTCTTTCATGAAAAGAAAAAAACTCATACTTTGAAAACACATGGCGTACGTAGGGTTTCATATTGCGGACTAGCTAGCATGTCCAGTGAGGAAGGTAGGGGGCACGTCGTCTTTTAATCTATAAGTTAAGCTGGACATAAAATTCACGAGGAAGTAAAGATAAGAAAATTCATGTCTTCTTTTTCCGTAGCAAAATATTATTTGTTGCATCATTAGCTTTTAGATAGCATTTGTATTAAAGAAAATAATGATACGTGTTTAATGTTATTTTTAATATATACAATAGGCTTCCTACTACTAATTTTCAACATATTTATTAAGAGAAAAATTAAATATAAGATAATCTGACCAAGTATGAGATTTTTAAAGATAATGATTTTAATTGCTTAACTATAGCTTTTATTCAGTTTTATTTTGCTATTTTTGATTATGTCATAATCTAATTTTTTATTTTTAAAAAATATATATAATAAAAAAAATGAATGAAAAATAATTTGGAAATTGAATCAAGACAACACAAATTGAAGGTCAGATGAATAATAAAGAGGAAATTATAAATTTGGAAGTCAATTTGACCAAAATTAGAAAAATTGATAAGTTTATGGACTTAATTAAACTTTGAATTAGTTTAATTAATGAAATCAGAGGTTTAATTGAAAAAAATCAAAATTTGGGGTCAATTTAGATCAAAATTGCTAGAAATTAAAGTCAAATGACTGAAGTGAATATGCAATGATATTATAGGCGGGCTAATTAGTTTTTCCAGGGGTAATTTTGCAAGAATTAAAAGTTGAGGAATCAATTAAAGACCGAATTGATTAAATTTGAAATCAAAGACTAAAAATTCATGATGTATTTATAGCTCATGAGACTTGTTCTTTTGTAAAGAGAAGGGACTAGAATGTAATTTTAACTTGATAATATTAATGAAGAACAAATATTTTTAGTGAGAAAAAATATCTATGATATAATTATTAATGAGGGATATATATATATATATATATCTTATAAAAATATTAATATGATGAAAATACGGCAGAACATTGAAAAACAATTTATATAGTTAGAGATGTAGAGAGAGCATGATCGAAAATATAACTAAGTAATGAGAGTTGAGCTTTTTTTCTAGGCTAAATTAATGGTAATGAACTTTTACTCAGGGTTGTGTTCATAACAGCTGAGCTTTTCTCTAAATCTAAGTCCACCTATGATTTTGCTTAAATATAATGATTGAAACTATGAATGCTGGGCTTTTAAATTTTCTTTTAGACCATTAAATATGAGTTTATGAGACTTTGAGGGCGAAAAACTACAAGTATTTAATTAATTGCAAATGCATAGAATATTGAGAAATTTCATTCAATTGCAATAGCACAGCTAGGCAATGTAAAATTCCCACTATTAAAATTTAAGGTTTTCGTTAAGAAATATAAGTTTCAAATCATGAAATAAATAAATGAATTGAAGATTTAAAAATATGGGAGGATTACCTTAAATAACGGCATATTTTATATCCTAATTCAATGAATAAATGGCATTATCATCATGATTGCCATATAAGAATTAATTTTGTAGATTGATTAGAAAGCTTGCTCTTAAAAATCTAACTTGGAGTAAATTAATGAGATTTTGCTGACATGACCAGAGAGTTTTTGTTTGTCCAAATCATTCCTTGATTCTACAGGCCTTCTTTTTTATTGCTTTGTTCTAAGAAAGTGGTAATTAGGCTTGGATTATGTAGGCTTGCAACATCGGGATTCAACAAAGCCCACATGCATTTTTCATTCAGGTTTCAGTTCATTTCAGAAAAATTGGCCTTTTGAATTCCATTTTTTTATCAACTTCTTTCTGGGCTAAGCTTGTTTATACCTCTTGGCCTTGATAAGAGGGCTCACAAATTATAAGCTTACAACCGAATCGGAAGCAGCCCAGATACTTGACAATTTCTTTTTCCTCCGAGGTGGAGATGAAAAAGTTATTCACGTATAAAATGAATGAATTTTGAAGAAGTATTTTAGAAGATATATAGTTTCTTTCTGTCTTTTGTTATCTTGAAGAGGCCGATTTTATGTTGTATAAACATAGACAAATGTTTCCAGAAAACCTTATTAAACATGCATGGCCAAATCCATGAAAGAAGTAGCTAGGCACTAGGATCCTTTTCTTTTGCCAGCTAGTTATTTGGTATTGCGTCAAGCAACTATAGATCGAATCCTGCTCAAATGAAAAGTAAGAGAAGGAGGAAGAATTCTCTCTCTCTCAAGTAACATGTCCATTATTTCAAGATGCATACACATAAAACTTTTCTCTTCTCTTTTCATCTCAGTTCTTTACAGCTAGCTTCGAGGATCCTGCACTACTGAACTTGTCTCATAAATTCAATGAACTTTCGCTAATGCGACATAAGTATTTGGGTAGAAGCAGAACGTGATTTTAATACATATTTGGTGCAATCTGGACAGCAACAGGTGGATATGTGGAAAATTGTAGCCGTTTGGCGCTTTGAAAAGAATGATGTACGTAATTGGTGGCAACTTTTTGTTTGGCATAAAACAACACCACAAATCAAGAAGATCTATAAGCAAAGACGGCTTCTTTCTTTTTTTTCCCTTCTATAAATCCATGAAAGAAGTAGGCACTTGTAGTTGTCTTAACAAAAAGCTGGAGAAACGATGAAGAGTCATGTTGCATGCCATATTTTTTCAACTTATTCCACATATTATACTCTATTTCTTTGTCAATGAGCTTTGTTGTGCTAGTGACTAGAATCACTAAGGAATAAATTGTGTTAGCTTTAACGTTATGGTTATGCGAATGGATTCCACTATCTTGCTGATCTTGCCTCTTCGTGGGAGGGAAATATTGCAGTAGTCGGTTCATCAATTTGTGAGTGGGACAAGCTTGCAGTGGAATGTGACATTATCACTAGAGTTACAATTTATTGGGTTGTTGGGGCATATTTTAAGTTGTTTTTGTTTCTTTAATGCTGTACAAAGTTTCTATCAATTTGCTCCAATATATTTCTCTTGAGACATTCATGAATTTAAAGTGCATGGTAGAATACAGATGAATTTGTTAGTTCATTGTTGGAAATTTCTTTCCTAACACCATTACTTAAAACGGGCAAGAAAAGGAAGAGCAATTGAAAGCTTGAAAGAGCAAAATTGACGCTGGATTAATTGGATTTTCAATGGAAAAATCATGGCATACATATTCAATATTTAATTATGGAATTATATTTTCAAAGTATACAAGGCATGATCCAAAAAAACAAATAGTGAGCAAATACAATTGTAGTCATTATCTAATTAATGAAGCAGGAAAACATATTATAATTAATATATATTAACAAAGAAAGTTGGATTAAAATTCCCAAAAAATAATAATTAAAATATGATAATTTTTTCCTCCTAATTAATTTGACTTTTTTCCCCTTAAAATTAAGTTCTAAATTGACTTTTGAAAATGTCAAACATGCAAAAACAGTAGTTTAGCACTTCTTAGAAAAGTTCTTTATTTATAAAAGTTGAAAAAATAGATGGTCAATTGGTGATTATATATGTTTGTCCTCCACTTATATTTATCTTTTATAAATTTTTAATCTCATATATCACAAGTGAAGTTTTTATAAATTATTTAATTTTAATATAAATAATTTATCTTTGATTAGACGAGATATATGAATTTAATATTTTTTTTTCCTTGCGTGCAAAGAAACTCTATTTAATACATGAAAAGTTCAGACTTCGGAGTCTAGCCATAAAATTGGGAAAAAAATGGAATACTAATCCCTTGTTATCATGATTCATCATTTAAAATTAACAAGTGATTTATGATTAGACAATGAACATTAGTAAAACTAACTGTAATTATGATAGTTTTAATGGATAATATATGTGGAGAAACGCAGATGCTTCTTCTGGCTGTCGTGAAGAGAAGAATTGATGAACTGATCATTAATACTGTGATATCTGTACTTTTTAGGTCTAGAAAAACTCGATGAAGAAGGTAGGCAAATGTGTTTAGGATTTCTTTAGGACCATAAAAAAAAATTGGGCATCACTAATGTTTTGTCAATATAGTGCTTTATTTTGTGCTGATGCTAGCTAACACCACTATATAAGGAATCAAATGATTTCTCTGTTCTTACGGTAACTATGACAATTGGTCTGGTTTCCAAGCACCTATACAATATAATATTTAATAATTGTAGAACAATTAATTTGTTATCAATTTGGATTGAGTTTGATATATCAAAAAAGAAATATATATTTATCATCATCTCTAGTTTCAATTCCTAAGCACATAAGAAACATTTGTTCAAGATGGGCAGCTAATTCATCTCTCAATAACCATTTTACATGAGAATGTAGTGTTGAAAACGTCCATCGATTCGTATAAATTAGAGGGAAGAAAAGTCCCTCCAGCTTATGTTTTTTGAATGGCAAAAGTTGTTGAGCACAGGAGGTTTCATCATTTTACTTGGATATGTTCCAACGTGGAGGAACCTAGAATTTTTAGATTTATTGATGAAGTTTTCTTTCGGTATTTATACTCACGGTTTATCAGCATGAAACTTATTAACAGGTTCATTGATAGAAATAATCTATCAAAAAAACTCTTGTCGGTAATTTGTGATATATCAGTGAGTCCGTCAGTAATACTTTTACAAATGGATGTAATGACGGACAAAGCACGTAAAAAAAAAATTTACTCACTTTACTCCATTGGTATTTCCATCGCTAAATATAACATATCACTGATAGAAAAATTGTATATCATTTCATCGGTGATTTTTTTTGTCCGTCGATGATTTTGACATATAACTGTCAAACAAATTGCTTGTTATTCCGCCAATAAGTAAACAGTGGCAGTGTCATTTGCAATAATTATTTTTTAACTTTCTGGTCTGTCGGTAACCCCTCAATAATAATTTTAAAATATATATTTTTAAAAAAATCTATTAAACAGTGATAGAAAATAAAAAAATAAATTAATATAAAATTAAAATATTTATTATAAATTTAAAAATTTATAAGTTCAAATACAATTAATCTAGAATAGAAGCGTTGAAGGAGAAGACGGGTATTTACCTGAATCATGGGGTGAATAAGAGGGAGCACATGTAACACCCATAAATGATCTCATCTCAATCGGTGAAGTTTGGCATTCTCAGCACTGAGTTATTCATAATCCGCAGCAAGATGTGGATTGTTCGATCTTTAACTCGCTGGTCTAAAATCAACAACCTGGCTAACCCACGACTTGGGTCTTGAGACCGTAATAACCTCATCGAAAGTAAATAAAAAAATTATGAAGCTTAATTTTTAGTCAGCTCAATATTGAAAGATTAAATTAAAAAAAACTATTAAAAAACAAAAAAAATATCCCAAAGAAAATATGAAGTCAAAATCTCAATCAACCTAATATTAAAGGAAAATTGAAAAAAAAATTCAATTAAAAAATGAATAAAAAATCTGAGTTAACCTGGCTAACCCACAAAACTCGTGATTCGAGTCATGAGACCGTGATAACCCTATAAAAATTAAATATAAAAATATAAAACTTAATCCTTAATCAACTATAAGTTGAAGGATGAAGTTGAGAAAAAAATCAATTAAAAAAAAATAAAAACAATTACCTAGCTTAACCTATCAAATCTGGGTTATAAGATCAAAATAATTCCATAAAAATAAATTAAAATAAATTATGAAATCCAATAACTATTAAATTCAATATTGAAAAATAAAGTTAAAGAAAGAAATTCTTAAAGAATCAAATTGAAAAGGGCTAAAGCATTTTGCTATTTATTACTGCAGTAAAATACCAAGTACTTTTAATATATGTTAATAATGTCTAATTAACGTTAAAACGTTACACTATTTTGGTCCAACTTCCCAAAGTTTTGCCTTTCTTCCATCTTTTGGGAAAGAAACTCCATTCGTGTAGAGAGCACATAAAAAGAACGAAGTCTGTCTGTCTGTCTCAACATGCGTTTTTTTGACTCGACCAAGATGATGATAAAAAGAAAATCACTTTTTGTCCTTGTCATTTCTTTATAGTGTTCATCAATGTCTCTACTAGCTAGTTGTCTACGAAAAAAAAAGATCATCAATCAATGGCTAAATATTCAGCCTTCACAGGAATCAATCAGCGCTATCATATGAAAAATATTTTTTAAAAAAAAAACATATTATATATGGATAGTTTTCTGTTTTTTCAAATGAACATTTTGCTTTCCATGAAAGTGAGAGCATATATACAAAGTTTTTCGTGTCTTTGGTGAATGATTTCAATTGATTAGCTAGATATCACAGGAAAAAAAGCTGCGAAGCACTGCCTTATTGGCTATTCCATGCATAAAAATTCATATCAAAAGTTTGGGGACAATGAATCTTTGACCAGGGCATTTTCGAGTAGATGATTTCAATTTCTTTTGCAATTACAGTTGTCTTTTTCAAAGCTTATTGAATAATTTCACATTCAACTATGGAAGACCTTTGTTTTCTCAAAGAAGATGGTTTATTAAGCTCGAAGACTATCATTCTCGTTTAAAGAAGAGCTTTGTTGCAGGAGACGATATGGTTTTTGTTGGGTTCATTTGTCATAAAATTAGGATATGAAAGGAATGTGTTACGTAAAAAGAAGAATCCATCTTCATATCGTTGTTGTCTTTGAGAAGAACGTCAGACTTTGTAATTAATAGATAAGTTTCTTAAAAAAATATTGAAAATGACATCAAATAGAGATGATTAATTAGAATATTAATTAATGTCAGATATACTCGAACTTTTTTTTTTTTTAGATTCGAGGAAACCTCACCTCCCCGGAAAGCGCACTTTGTGGGCCCAGGTGAGGGAGTAAAACCCCGGCTGTCCCAGGCTCTTACAAGAGGTGCACGCCCTGACTCGAACTCGAGACCTGCTATACAGATCTCAAACCTTTTGCCATCACACTACGCTCCTTGGGGACAGATATACTCGAACTCTAATAGTTTATTTCGATTATAGAAGCTCATTAATTTTAATGAAATTAAGATGTTATGGATTAGACTCTTGATTAATTTTTAATGATGTTTGAGTTTTTTAGTGTCCTTTAACATTTTTTTTTTTACAATGGACTATTTATCTTGTATTTTGAGGATTATTATAAAATATATAATAAAAAAATATGAATTTCTCATCCTATAAATCGCTTGTATTTTTTTAAGAAAAAAATTGTTTTTTTTTTTTAAAAAAAGATGGTAACTTTAGTTTTATGGATTTCATAAAACATGAGCTTTTCTTTCAGAAAAGGGAGTGTAATCGATAAAATGAAAATCTAATACTTTCCATCTCTTTTTTAAAACAAAAGTATTTATGAATTTTTAAAAATTTCGGACATAAAAGTTGATTTTGCTAACCTTAAAATGGAAATAAAATAAAAGGTAACATGCATGCATGAAGATTAATTTTGTTACTAGTTGCAAAAATTGTACTTGGGAATTTCAGGATATTTCTTCATAATAATCCTATGTATGAGAGTATATATAGACGTCACAATAATAATGAAAGCTAGTTTAAACATAATTAATTCCCTAAACTATTCGATTATAATATTCCATCTGATCATATAAGTCTCTCTTTTTTCTTTTTTCTTTTTTCTTTTTTCTTTTTTCCCATATATAATCAATTTCAAAGTTTTCATGTACGTACTTTAAGATTCATTCAAAAGAGAAGCCGAGAAAAAGAAGGGTTCCCCGTCTTGCATTGAAGCGATATCATCAATGAAAGATAATTGGATCCAAATTTAACCAATGAAAGGCATCAGTTGATATATAGGCCAGGTTGATTGCAAGTCAATAGAAGGCAAAAGTGCACGGATTAATTTCATGCTTTATGTTGCTTTTACTGTAGGAATTTCAGCTTGATTTTGATAATTAATTATGGTGTCTGTTAATGTTGCCTTATTAGTGTTTGATTAGCATTGAAGGTTGCGGTTTAAGAGTAAAAGCTATATATTATATATAAGCTTTTTCAAACTCAAGTTCTTGTCACAATTTAAAATGAAAAACAGGTTTAAACAATAGAAATCATACAGCCTTTAGAGTTATTGTCAGTATTCAAGTACCGCACCGTTCTAACCCTAATACGAGCCTGTTTTGTTTTTGTTCCTTGATTCTTTGCTTTGTCTCCGTTCATTCCTTTTCCATGCATGAAAGTGGAAACCAGAGATGTAAATGTTGTTGGTATTGGTTGCTATGCAGGGCATGGATATTGGAAAGATCTAAATTGATTTGAAGATTATGTTTTTTTATTTAGCTAGTTAGTTTAGTAAATTTTTATTCTGTGTAATATGATTGTATAACACAATTATATCTTATTTAATTCTATTAGCTTTTTTTAAGAAAAAAAAAGTTGTTGGTATTCTGTTTACTCTTTTTTTTATTGAACAATCATTCATATTCCATAATATGAGGTATTTTTTTTTGTTTTTTTTTTGTTATAATTGATCCCTTTTTTTTTTTAAGTCCGACCCTTTTGTTTTTATATATATATATATATATTGTCTCTATATTTTATTTTAGCTATTAGTTTAATAACCTTTCCAATATACACTCCATAATTATCCAAAAAAATCACTCATATTCCATAATATTTCCAACCAAACCCAACTTCACCTGAGAAAGGGACAAAAGCGGATATGATCAGCACAAAAGCAACCATGCATGTTCTGGGGACTTTATAGACCACAACTTGGCCCTCTAGCTCGCCTTGAAGCTCTTTTCTTTCATGGTGGAATCTCTCAATAACTTAGCTAGATGCCCAACAAAAACCTCTATGAAACTTGTTCAACAACTTAAGAACCAAACTATTAGGATCAATCTAAGGTGTTTACATATATTGAGTGTGTCATTATGTAATATATAATTGGTT
>Ga0325414_1003507_pt1 | contig 16311 bp, 9 predicted proteins | sample PopdelMetagenome_8_FD_206183 | JGI IMG/M metagenome (GOLD analysis project Ga0325414, IMG submission 206183) | Populus deltoides microbial communities from Bellville, Georgia, United States - Leaf-PdKOR-R3 | ecosystem: Host-associated > Plants > Phyllosphere > Phylloplane/Leaf | place: USA...
AGGTGAGTTCTTCATTTCCCCCTCCTTTACAATTATAATTGCATAGGTACTGTTCATATGCAATTTTAATTCACTCTTACTGTTTCTGCAATTATAATTCACTTGTGCTGGTTGTGCACGCGTGAGTAAATCTACGCATCCCTGCTACCCAGTCAGGTCACTAGCTTTGGCTAGTGACCAGGTCGGGCTGTATAGGCTGAATTAGATCTAATTATAGAAAAATAAAAATAAAAACTATTTAAATTTTATGAATTTATTCATTTATACTAGAGTTAAAAATATTATATTGTTTGGGTTATGTTACATTTATCAACGTTAGAGTTAGAAAATATTCATAAGTGAATATTCACTTATGCCAAAGTCAGGAATATTACAAGCATACCATTGGCAGCATAATACAACAAAACCTTAACAATTTAAGACAAAATCAGCAATGCAGTCTGTCTCAGGTAGAACGCTTAAGGGTGATAATATCTTCTATTTTGCGTAACTAGTCTCGTACTCTAGAATTTCTGTTGACTGGTTAAGGTTCCTAGTGACTATAATACTAGGTGGCAACTTCTTAAACTAGACCTTTCCTCGTTGAAGAACAAGAAGCTAAAAATATGTTCTTTTCACTGAAATATTTTTAAGGTCGTCATGATATCGAGTGCAACATAACGGTTTAAATAAAAATTGTGATTTAGAATCACAGTTTTAATATGCTGGAAACAATATAGGCAAGGTTATCTTAAATAAGAGTTACAACCGCTGATGTTGGTAAATTGCACCATAAGTTCAAAGTTTCTTACTGTAAAGCATAGGTTGCAAAACAAAACATACTTGAGGAATTTTTCGGAACACATAAGGACTCATTTGAAATGTTACCTAAATTGTTTGTGGCTTTACAAAAATCAAATTCTAGAACAGTTGTTGAGTGGAAACATAATGGACAGCTTGATAGTAAAACAATTGTGTCTTGGTAGTGTTTTATAGGCATTTGGTCCAACAATAGAAGGGTTCAAGTCTTGTAGGCTAATTATCAATGTGAACGGCACCTATCTATATAGAAGGTTCAGTAGAAAGTTGTTGATTGCAATTGTTTTTGATACAAACAATGAGATTTTATCGTTGGCTTATGCACCAATTGAAGAAGAAAATAATGTCAACTGGAGATGGTTTTCACTACTTATTCAACATCACATTACAGGTGACCTTAGTGGTATGTGCATAATATCGGATAGGCATGTTGGTATTAAACATGAAATGACAACAGTCTGGCCTGAACTCATTAGATGTCATCAGTATCGTGTTAAACACCTAACAAGCAACTTCAATCACAAATTCAAAGATTTGTCAACTAAAAATAAGTTGTTTATGATGTGCCATGAATCTTCAAAGTGTAAATTTGATGTATGGTTTGATGATATGGGTAATAGTTATTTATAATGGAAAAAATGACTTGAGCGGGAACCGAAAGAAATATTGACATTTTTTATGACGGGGGTAACTAATATGACAATATTACAACAAACTTTATTCATGGGTTGATGTTGGTAAATAATAAGAAATAATTGCATTGTTGATTTTTCAATAGATTGCATGAAATTCTTATTCAGAAGATGATATGGCAACTACTCCTGCTATATGTACATCGATCATAAATTTATGGACAACAGTTGTCCCTTTTATATTTTTAAGCTTGTTGAGATACATTCATCAGACCGTGTAATGCAATAATTTATCTTTAAGCAACACATCCCGTCTGACATCGATATGAGCGATCAGTTGTATTCCATTAATCGTTAGGGTAAGCACATTAATTATAATTGGATGATCCACCATCTCCAACATGTATCGATGTGGGTACACGAAGAAATTTTATTTTTAGAGAGATTTATCCTATAATTTCTAAGGAGGAATACAACAACTGGTACTTGAGTATAACACGCTAAATCATTACACCTAACCCATTGCAAGTTCCTCCATGCAAAGAGATGGAGTATGAGCCGCATGCATGTCGGATTCAAAATGTTGTAAGTATTTGTTACTTCTTATAGGCTTTGCCAAAAAAATGTTGTATTTTATTATGGATTAATAATTTCTATTTACTTCATATTAGGTTGGACAGTTGTTACACGATAATCGACGTGTTGCGGCTGATCTTTGTTATCCTGACAATGATGATGGATTTGCTTGTTATTATGCATCTTTTAGGTTCGAGACATGTTGTACTATACTTGACTTATTATGAGAGATATTAAGCCCATATGATGTTGTCTCGGAGGATGAGACTACATGGATAGGTATAAGTCGTGTTATTGATGAAGTTGGTCTAGCCACTCATCGTCACAGAAGACATACATAGACTCAAATGTATTATTATGTTGTGTATAATTATGTAGTGTTATTTTTTTAGTTAAGAGTTATTTTTATTATCACTACTTTTGTAATATGTTTTTGCTAATTGTCATGTTGATTTTAAAGTTTTCTTACATATTATACATTTGTATACTTGGTTTATATATAAGCATGATTTAATATCATTAATTAACAACTAAACATGTGAACGTGTTGTTTAAAATTTCAAATCATTCATTAACAACTTAAAAAATACATATAAATAAAAACAATTTTTAAAAAATACACGTGTTAATTTTGGATTATAATTAACAAATAAAAATGATGTTAAAATAACTTATGTTTCAATTATGGGTTTGAGATTTGGTAATTTATGATTTTGTTTTGCCTTTAGTTGTAGTGGTTTAGACTTTATATATAAGCATGATTTAATATCGTTAATTAACAACTAACATGTGAACGTATTGTTTAAAATTTGAAATCATCCATTAACAACATAAAAAATACATATAAATAAAAACAGTTTTTTAAAAAACACAAACATTAATTTGGGATTATAATTAACAAATAAAAAAGATGTTAAAATAACTTTTGTTTCAATTATGGGTTTGAGATTTGGTAATTCATAGTTTTGTTTTGCCTTTGGTTATGGTGGTTTAGACTTTGTGATTTTGTTTGGCCTTTGGTTGTAGTGATTTAAACTTTGTTTTATGTAAAATCTTAAAGTTGATTGTGCTACTTGACACAAATATAATAGCTAATGACAATAACGAGTGTTTACAACAATTATTACCATTAACAGTTGTTAATAAAATCGTATTTTCCAATAACAGTTGAGTTGAAAGTATGCTACTTCTCAAATACTTTTCTCTCCAGTGCTATTTTTTTTTTTAAATATCAACCTGTGCTAGTTTCATTAAAGTCAATATGGAAACCTAACCTAAAGATTAAATAATAATAATAATAATAATAATAATAATAATAATTGGGAGACTTGGAGGTAAGAAGTAATAAAGAGTTTTTATATTCCGCTAGCTAACAAAGAAAGTTGGTGGTTTGTCATGGAAATAATATGATAACTAGCTTTAAACTATGTTTTATCATCTACTCATAAACATCTAACATTATAACTTTTCATACTTCAATTGAATCCAAATTTAGACCAACTAAAAGGGGTTTGTTAAGCATCATTAGCGAACAACTATTGACTCTTTATAAAAGGATTAAGAGTATCTAAGTTTTGATGAAATATATGATTATTGATGTCAATGTTTAAAACTTACTGCAGAAAAATAAAAAAAGGTTCTTAAATCAGTTGGACAGTCTCTTTATTGTTATTCAATGAGCATAGGGAAATTAACTGGCATACTTTGCATAGAAATACTAATTTGTTTGCAAAATGGAAAATGGAAAAAAGAAAAGGTAGTAATTAAACTTGTTGATTTTTAGATTTTACAAATTAAACTAGCAGCATATGAAGAGGCCCTTTTAAGGCAATGTAGAATTCTTGAAAAAATCCATAAGCGCATGGCAACACAAGCATTAACAACTAACAGCACACCAACCTTACAATCCTTGCTCTACTCTCCATCTAAGGTTCCAAGAGCCTTCTTGAGAAGTTTATGTGCCTCTTTTCTCCTTCTAGACAAAGAAAGGAAGAAGAAATAGCAAAGATAAATGACAAATATTTCAGTATGATTAAAAATCATATATCACTAATGTGAATAAAGAAATAAGGATTTGTATATTAATAACAAATAGCTTTCAGTTCTCAATGATTAAAAATACTCATTATTGGCTTGGAAATTGTCATAACCCATTTTTGGGTCACTCCCAAATTTTTTTCCTTTTCTTAAAAAAAAAAACTGCACGATGCCGTTTTGAACGGCACTGTACAACTTTTTCTCCCCTGCAAATGCAAAGACAGGGGAGAAGAAGATTTTTGAAATCTTTTTCCCGCTCACCTTCTCCTTTTCTTTTCCCTCCCACTTGCCACCAAAACCCGGACACAAGTCATTCCCCTTACCCTGCCACCATTAATACAACCCATGCCCTGCAGATAACCGGCCACCTTGCCCTTTAGGGGAAAGGTAACCCTGTTTCCCTCCTGCGCCATAATGGAACATGGCAGTGGGGACTCTCTCTCCGCTTGCCTATAAAAACCAGAAATTGAGAGAAACCAGAAGAGGGGAGGGGATCAGCGAAAAAAAAGGAAAATAAGAGGAAACTAAGAGAGAGACAGAGAATTGTTTGGAGAGAAACAAGGTGACAGAAACAAAGAGAAAAAGCAACGACAGAGGAGAACAGAAAGAGGGACCACAGCCGGCTGTCGCGACACCAACGCCACCAGGAGCACAAACACAGCAGCACTGCCCATGCCATAGTCAGCCTTCCTCAGCTCATCATCTTCCTCCCACTCGTTGCTGCATCATAGAAGAAAAGGCAGCAACCTGCGCCTCTGCATGGGGAAGAAGAAAAAGAAGAAAATCGCTGCTATCATCGGGCTTCCCAACCACTGCCACCTTCATAACCAACGTGAGGCATCGTAGGACTCCTTTCCACCGCCACCAGCATCACCACCAACTGCCATTGCCCTCGCAGTCGACAACAGCCCCGTGAGAAGCAGAAGGAAGAAACGGAAACTGAGGTGAACAAAGCTAAAGAAAAACATAGAGAAGAAGAGGAAGAAAGGCTGACCATCGTCCAAGCCACTCCCCAGGCCGCCGCCACCAGCATCTCCACGAAGTCGCTGCAGAGAGAGAAGAACGTTGTTGACAGAGGGAGCAAAGGAAACAAAGAGAAAAGCAGCGCTGAAACAGCAGAGAGGAGGAAGAAGGCCGCAGCAACACCACCACCAAATCGGCTACCAGCACCACCGTCACCCCATCTATCCAGGCTCATCATCCCAGGTAATCCTTCCCCTTATCACCTTCGATTGTTCATTTTCTTGCATGCAGAACATGCACTATACATGTTCTGCAAGCTAGAAATTAATTAGCTGGTTACAGTGCTCATGCACAGTAACCAGTCTATGTTCATTTCGGGTTGGAACATCAGCCCAGCCTATGCGGCTGGGCTGAGTCCAGCCCTTTAGAAAGTGGGCTCGTTTTATTTTAGGCCGATTTCAGCCCAGTCTCCTTTTAGGCTGGGTCCGGTCCAGTAAAAAAAATCAAAATTCTGAAAAAACCTTTCAAAAAATCTGTGATTTTTCGTGATTTTGTTACTGCATTTTGATCAATCTCGATCTGTATTTTTATACTGTAAAGATACAAATCCGGTATTAAAATACCCGGTTTTCGTCAAGTCTTCAAAAAAAAAGTGTTTTGTTTTCATGCATACGGCCAAGTCTCTCAAAGAAAAAATTACATTATATTTTCATACAACAAAGAAAACTTCAAAAAAAATATTTTAGCATGCATTTTGGCTTTAATAACCAGTTTATTTAAGTCATAAGAACTTGACCAGTATTTCAAAAATTCCATAAAAATTATGTTGTTTTCTTAATATCAGGGATTATGAATTTATACATAAAACGTACTCCTGATATTAAAAAAAAAGGTAGTTTTCTTTTATAGACATTACAACGGTTAGGTTTTGCCCCATAAGATAAGAACCTCCTTACTGAGGAGGGCTTTTCTTGAACCATAGACGGACCAACAATTAAAAAACATGACAAGATCTTAGATTTTTATCAGACAATAAAACAATGCAGCTTACCTTAGGTAGGGTGTATTTAGGGTGCTAATACTTTCCCTTTACGCAACCAGTCTTCGTACCTGATCTCTGAGACCAGTTAGGGTTCCTAGTGATCAGATTACTAGGTTGCGACTTCCATTCTATTTTTTCCACAAATAAAAAGACAAGAACTCCTTGTCTCCCTATATTTTCCAGATATACACACACCATGAGTGAGGGTGGACGATTGCCATGACGCCGCACACGTGCGACAGAAATAATGTAAACTTAAAATATAGTCGGTAGCCAAACTTTAACATAGCATACAAACACTAAGCTAATCTTTCTCCTAAATTTATTAGGCATTTTAATAGGAAAACAATCAAGCATTGATAATACCAGCCTAGTTAAATATAATCTAACAAATTTGAAAGCACAATCAATTTTTATCTAGTGATTTATGTGATCTTGCTTTTAAAAGAGGGCATTGCAGTGAGTAGCACCACTCTTGTTGGAATTATAAAACAGGTCAACAAAGAAGGAAACCAAAATGCCCAATATAATATAGAAACAGTTTTCACGTCAATACATGTTTCCTTATACCCCATGTATGAGATAGAAACTCTTCAAGTCACTATAAAAATTGCTCGAAATTTTCCCTAATAGTATGCCAGATCCAGATGACTAACTAAGAAACTATAACAGAGAATTGTTTCTTGAGTCCCATGCTAACATCTCTAAAGGTTGTAAGGTAAATATTGTTTTCAATGTAACCATGAATTAAAAAGGTTTGAAAAATGAAAGAAGCTCATTTCATATGCTTAGGCAACTAAATGGAAAAAATGACATTTTTAGCAAGCAACTCTAAACATTACATAAGATATTCAAATAGATATCCTTCACTGCTTGTTTACGACATTATATCTAAAGCTCTAGAATGTGAATTAAAGTGGCCCTAGCCTGTAGGGAAAAGCTATTTGCATAGTGAATTTAACTCTTAGACAGAACCAGAACAAGGTATGAATAATACCTGAAAAACACTTCACCTAATGAGGACGCAATGAATTGAGAAAGTGATGCAAATTCTTGAATATAACGGATATGTGTTCCACTTTCCTAGCATATTGTGAAGGTCTCTCAACAAGAATGTCGGCAAGGTCCAAAATATAAAGCTACAATTCTCTATTAAATGAACTCAATTCTTTCTTGAAATCTATATTAAAAGTAATTATCAATCAGTTAGCAACTTTACTTATCAAGATATCAAAATCAATATAAAGAAACAGAAAAGAACCAATAAACTGTCATTTTATCATGTTCGGGGAAACAACTAAATAAAGAGTGGATTTTCATCCATTTCTTACGAAGAATGTCCTTTTCTGTCCCTTTGCAGAACATCATGCAAATATTGAACCCTACAACGAGTTCAATACGAGAAAGATTAAGGCAAGCACAATACTTCCCCGTACAATATTTTTGGGTTTGTCCATGTAGAATCTTTAATTTGGATTACTAACTTGTATTATTCTGAAAACAAAGTACAAAATATGGAACAATTGTACTATGCAATTGCTATCTTGTGTGAGTTTTATCATCAAAACTCCAAAGAAATTGCACAAACAGCTATGAAAAAAATTCGTCACTCAACAATCAAACTAATAACTTAATATTACATAGATAAATAAAAAAGTGTCATCTAATGCACCAGCTACAATTGACTTTCACCCATAAAAAAAAATATTTTTAATTAAAAAATGACAAATAATATTTTGGAAATAGGGCAGGTATTAAAATTCCTCAATTATAACATTATTCTATAGTTTCATAGAAATATACTATAAAAAAGCACCGAAGTAGAGGTAAAACACACAGATATTTGGTCATTTCAAGTGCAATTGTCGCACTCCCTACTATTTAAGCTTGGAAACACATCATCAGTCTAAAATAAAATAACAATAAAACCATCAATGAGAAACCTTAATTCCAAAAACACCAAAACAAAGAAATCCTCTAGACACACACACAATGTGTACAACTAGAACCCTAACATCTCCATAAACATTAAAATTAGCTTCTTCTTTTTTTCATTCTTTTGCAAAGCAATTCTAAAACTAGAGCAAATAATTAAAAAAAAGTGAGAGAGGTAAAGAGAGATTACAGTGTAATTTCCACCATAACACACATAAGTACCTTCAAATGGAGGTGGTGGTTTTTGAGCTGATTTAGGATTTTCAATATAATCTTTATATTTGTAAAACGGTGGCAGTGGTGGGTATGTGTCTATTGTCATTGCAAAACTTTTCTCTTCTAACTTAAAAAAGCAAACAAAATTACATTTGAAAAACTTTTAAAAAATCTAGAAAAACTCGGATTCCTATTTGGTTCTCGAGAAAAACACTAGTAGAAAATACAAAATCCAGAAAAATTCATCTTATGATTTAATTGCCTTAAATTCAATCTGGATCGTCCACCTTTAACTCTAAAAATGTACATGACCCCAATGACATTGCTTTTTATGGAAACGCGACAGGTTGATGATTAGTAAAATGAAAACTCTTGGTCAACGATAAAAAGACCATTACAAATAATTAACAATGTAAGAAGAGAGAGAGAAAAAAAAGAAAGATGTGGGGAACGAGAGGGCCACAACTAAAAACTCTGGCATATATGGTGCTAAAACGAAAAGGAGAAAATTGCCCAAAAATGTTAAGTGCCTATTTGGTTACATTTTCTGTTCAGATCTCTAAATCATCAATTCTGGAAGAGAAATCCAGGTAAAGGAAAATTCTAGTCTTTTGTATTCTATAATTATGACATTTTGTGTGTGGTAAAAGTCTTGATTTTTATATTAAGAGAAGTACATTAAGGATTTATGCCTAAGCTTGAAGAAAGAAAATGTAATTTGAAAAAAAAAAAAGGATGGAGGGGTTTAAATAGGATTTACTTCGTTTTTCAAGTGGTAAAGTTTGTCTTTCTCAAATGCCAACAATTTAAAAAGATGATTTTGCATAAATTCACATTTGATGGCTTGAAATTAAAAATGATTTTTGTTATAGAATGATAACATTTTGTTAGGTACTGATTGATGGATGGATATGAAAGTTTATTGGTTTTAATTCATGGTTTATGAACTGAATTTTTATGTAGTTATAAATTATAAGCATGGATCTTTCTGTAAGTGATGTGGAGCTTGTGCTAGAAAATGAGAAAATTAAGGTTGAGAAAGAGAAAGGACACACATCTCGTTGTGAGCTTTATGACATAGAAATAGTTCGCAAGATAGGTCAAGTTTTCCTCCATGGATTATCATTGGTTTTGTATTGATAACACAACTTGGGATATGTTTAGGTTCCCTAGTTCGGTGGCTACTGATATAAGGAAAGAAATGATTGATTATCTAACCCAGATGAGAGAAATTTTTGTTGCAAAATTAGTTGTACTAGAAGGTGGTCCAAATGTTGCGGTATCCGACCATCCCTATGATATCATTTCTGATATGGTTGATGATTTTGCGAGTTTGAAAAGGAATTTGTTTGGTCGGGTTTCATAATGGTTACTGAATGAAATAAGAGAGGATAAAATAGATGATTTCATGCAAGAGATGAAAACAAATAGGTTTTGGTCAAAAATGTTGACTACAAGAACATTTTTCATTGTGACAAGAAGTTTAACACTACTCCAGAATGGCTGAGCATATTGTCAACTGTAGATTTAAGATCATGAATTGCATAAATAATGGGTGTACAATTATGTTCTGCGTAAGCTAATTGGAGAAGCATGATTTAGCTTGTCCTTTTAAAATAATCACATATGAGTAGCAATGCTTATAAAAACATCATGAGACGTGAAATGGACCGACATTGCATAACTATCTATCCAATAAAGATAGTGAATTGTCCTTTCTATGTTATGGGTTGTCAATCCACAATGCCACAATCTATGGTTCAGCAACATTGTTCCAACAATCTCCATTCACACTTGTTAAATACTCTTAAAGGTGGTATTCATAACGGATCATCAAAGGAGGATCTGAAGAAACATGTTGACCATATATACTAATTTGCCACTAGTTGCAATTTTACTTATGAAATACACATATTTAAGCAAAGTCTTACCCGTTCTGGTCTTGTGAATAGGAACATATTAGAGGTGTGTATGCTCACACCCATTGAAGGGCATCCCTCATATATAATTTTAAACCTGTCGGATCACTACATAGAGCTTTTGAGAAGTGTTTGTTTTTATTCGTTAAAACTTTTCCATGTAGGGGTAGGGTCCCATTATATATGTTGTTATTCTCACACCTTATTTGGTAGATGGGTTTTGTTGTGTGTTGTTCATTAACAAGTTTGATTAGTTTCGGTAGAACTGCGGTATGAAATTTATTTTAATCATGGAACATCTACTACATTGTAGTACATAATTTGTTTGCTTTTATTGTATCTGTCAAATATGGCATGTGAATTTCTTAGCAATGCTTAACCATTGGCAAAAAATCTCATGCTTTATCACAATTATCTTCTGGTCAACTATCCGCCACTAGGGATGTGAGATCTCTAATCTTAAAAGTCAAGGATCTTGAAGCAAAGCTTGGGCCATTAGAATTTAAAGTTGCTGAAAAGGTTAGTGAAGAATCTAACAAGGCTAGAGAGAATGGTGGTGAAGAACCCATTAAGGCTAGAAACAAGGGTAGTGAAGAATTGACTGAGGTGGCAAAAATAAATGGTGAGAAATCCACTAGAGAAACAATCGTGGAAGACAAAATTGGCAATGAAAAATCCACCGAGACCATAAACATGGTTGGTGAAGAATTTTCGAGTATTCAAGCTTAATAGCTTATGCATCAAAGGAAGCTGGGATGCAAGTTTGCTTCTAATAAACTTTTGTCATGCTAAAAAATTCAACGAGTGAGAGAGGAAGAAACTTTACCAAGAAGGATGCTATATCTACAAGCTCTATTCTTTTCAAATGTCCCAACTCTGTTTCCTAGGCAACAATTTTGGGCTTTAGAGCTAGGGGTTAATTTATTTATCTTTTTCTCCTATACCCTTGTTTTTCATTTAAAAAAATTTATAGTTTTTTTCTATTGTAAAATCTTATGAAAACAATGTCAAAACCATGCTTTTTTCTCTTAATTATCTTTGTTGGACCATGTTCCTTTTATTATTACATGCGAGTGCACCTTACCACCAAGCATCCAAAACTTCATCTACTTGAACCAAATAAATTTTTAAATAATAAAAAATAAAACTAGTTTAAGAAGGTTAGACTCACATTTAGTATGGTAGCGGTTATGGTTATTTTTTAAAATATTTTTTAATTTTTTAAAATTTATTTTTAATTTCAGTTCAACGCATCAAAACAATCTAAAAATACTATAGAAAAAATCTAGACATTACATGGTCTTCCTTGCTGATATCAAAAGCATTCTGGTGGTCTTTTTTGCTAAAGGCCTTGGCAGCAGCCATTACATGGTCTTTGATATTTTCAGGAGGACGAGTGAAATTGTCTCTCACTTGTTTCAAGCAACCGCCAAAATATCTTGATAATGACTTTTCAATTGGCATCATGAATGTCAGTTTCCATATTAGGGACCTCTACCAGCTATCAGAGATGAGATAGGCAGCCACTGGTAACTTAAGGTTTATGTGCATACGATATAAGATTTGGCGTCTCCTATACAAACTTTTCTGTTAAGACTATTCACTCTTACTCAAAGATGTAACTATGTCATATAAAGGTATATTATTGGATTTTAAAAAATATATATTTGATAAGAAAAGCACATAAATAAAGACATCACCATCCTAAATTTCATCTAATTAAATCACATAAAGAACAAAAGGAGATCTATAACCATATTAATATGCTTTATGCAGTCCATGGCGTTTAACATTTTATACAGGTGATTAAAGATATATGAAATATAGATAACTAGAGCATATATTTGGCATTAATGGATCATTTCATGCATATATTACAGGTATATTATACTGTAGCATGAACTATAAAACACCCCAAGCTAAGAAAACATAACCCCATGTGTAACTGAAAGAAAAGCCAAATTGTGTATTCTACCCAACGCATTCGAAACAGAGTCAGAGAGTGTATGATGAGTACAGCAGACAAGTTACCCACCCATCCTAAAATGAATTCAAAACAAAGTTCGTATAGTGTTTGACATCAACTTCACCTCTTGTATTACAAGCCTTGCTTGAAAAGAGTTCTTAAACCCTATCTACTGAATAATAAGCAACATCTTCTGTAAACAAACTATTTAGCGTATATATACTGAATTTGAACCTCTTAAATGACTTTGGTAACGAAGAAGCGGAAAATACCTATTAGTTTTCAAACCCAAAATGCATTGTAGATAAATCACGCTTTAATAAAGACTAAAGTGCCATGGCTAAGAAATATAAAATAATTAAGAAAGTACACAAACACACAGAAAGAAAAAGAAAAGCACTTGTTTTGGAGTTATCTCATGATATCTATTTTGAAAAACTTCTTGTGTAAGCAACTTCCTCACTTTTTCACTGGGATATAGTTCAGAAAGACATCCATATCTTTCTGTGATTTACCTAGCCTAAAAACCAAGTCATTAGTGCCATCTTTCTTGTTATATTGGAAACATTTAAGTTTTTAAGAACTTGGTTTTGATCTAGTACTACCTTTATTATTCGATCCTTTCTTTTTATGTTAGTCCTTTTATAACCAATCCTTCAATTGAGCCTTGTACACTACTCTTCGACACAATCTTTCTTTTTAACTATCTCGAGTTTAGGCCTGTCTCCACACCTTTCATGATAAGAGTGTCTCTACCAAATATGATAACTGGTCTCGTTAAAAATCAAGTCTTTATAGACAAAACTTCTTAATTTATATCTAGTCACCATAGTGTCTTGTCATATATATGAATAGTATCACATGCATGAACAATAATATACATAAACGAAATAATTTCAATCAAAGAGCTTTGATACCATTTTCTAGAGTAGAAGCAAGAAATCAAGCAACAAACTAAAAATAAATGGATAATGGAAAGAAAGGAAACAAGCACAAAGAACAACATAAATATTTATATGGTTCAGCTTAACCTATAATCCACTAGCAAGGATATTTCATGATTTAATATTTATATGGTTCAGCTTAACCTACGTCCATTAGCAAGGATATTTCATGATTCAATATCTTTATCTTTATCCTAGCAAGAATATACATTAGCTCTTGTATACCAAGAGCATAGTCAATACTTTTCGCTGATGTTTTTCTCTCTATTTTTCTTTGAAAACTAGATGCTTAAAATAGGATATGAGTACTCTATTTATAGTAGAGCTTCGGGTACTTGGCTTTGTAATTAAACAAACTTTAAGGGACCAAATATATACATTTATTTAAAGCATTTAATGGCTAAATCTCATGGTTTGTGGCTTGTACTCATGAGGTGGTTGTTGACATCAAATGAGGGATGACAATCGACACTACATGGCTCAATTGTGAGCCACCATCTAACAGTGCATAAATGTCAAGCTCTTAAAATCTCGTTATCTATCCTCTCAATAAAAGCCATCAAGTTTCCCAAACATGAATATTCTCGTCATGATTTTTTTTTCTTTCTACGCTTCATTCTTATTATTTTATGGGAAACCAAACAAAAAGAAAGAAAAAGAGAATAAAAGGGTGTGAATGTTTTTGTACTTTACAAGAAATTGATAAAAAACAAAAAGAAGAGACTATGTTCTTATGATGATGATGGGAGTTCAACTCAGGTTTTTTTTTTCAACTTGAAATTTCTTTAAAAACTATATTTTAGGCTCGTGAAGTGTTTTTTTTCTAGTTGATTACAAATTTTTATGTTGTTTTTTAAAGTCATTTATGGATTTTTCAAAGTGTTTAGACTATTTTTTAGATGTTTGGGGTTAAAATTAGGTTCAAAATAAGTTTTTTTTGTAAAACAAATAATAGAACTTGTTTTTCCATTCACCATAGTGGCTCGAATCTAGAAAAGATTAGGCGACATGTTGATTGAAATTTTGTTTTTAAAAAATAATGGTTTATCCACCCGATTTGGATTATTTTTAAGCCCGTGTGCATGCTTTTCCTAAAAGGGTAAGGCTCCGGCCTGACCTAACTTTTTTCTTTCTATTTTTTTTTAAAAAAATCATGTGTTTTTTAAATAATTTTTAATTTATATGAAAATTAATTCCCTTTCTCTTTATTTTTTGGTATCTAGTTTTTTTTAATTAGTAGCTGTTTTTTTAATTATTTTTGTATATGTTTAATTTTTGAAGAGATTATTCTAATTCATCTATAATTTTTTTTTATATATATATATAATTGAACTTTATTTTTAAAGATGAAAAATATTTATTTTTGAATAGTATTTATAATAAATGCAACCTTATGAGATATTTATTTTCTTTTATATTGTATTCAATCAATTTATGGGTATATTTATTTCTACTAGTACTTGATTAAATAAAAATAATAATTTTAATAAACAGATTTATTGAACACAATCAGATGAATGGACTATGTTGTAAGATCAAATATTTTTGATCTACTTCATACTCTTGACTTTTTTAGATATATATTTTGTTCTTGTTAATGATTTTTCATTTACTGAAATAGATGATTCTCGATTTATTTAATTAAATATGTGTATAAATTTTTTAATTAATACTTATATTATACAATACTCTAAATGGTGTAGGGGAATCACTATTCCCTCACATCAAAATCACTGTGGATTACAATAGTAATCCATAGTGCATCTCTTTCTCTTTTTTTTCCTTTTTTAATTTTTTTTCACTTTTTTGCTTTTTTTACTTTATTTTTTTTTGCACTTTTTATTTTTTTTCCCCCTTTTTTTGTTTTTTTTCCAAAATTTTCTTTGTCAATTTTAATTTTTTAATATTGAGCTGATTAAAAATTTTGCTTTGTAATTTTTTTTCCTTTAAAATACTGTAGATTGCTACGGTGTTTTTCCACATGATTTTTCTATTTTATTCTTTTATTTTTCAAAATTATATTTATCGATTTTATTTTTTCAAATTAAGCTGATTGATAGTTTAGTTTTGTAATTTTTTTATTTAAAAACATTGTTGATTGCTACAGTTTTTTTCCACATGGTTTTTTTTATTTGTTTTTTTTATGATTTTATCCAAAATTATCTTTTTCAATTTTATTTTTTAATATTAATCTGGTTAAAAATTACAGTTACAATATGTGAAGAAAGCATTGTAGTTTTCCCCGTAAATTACTGTGGATTGCTATAGTGTTTTTTCTCACATTGTTTTTTTTTTATTTTTTTTTTAAATTGTCTTTGTCAATTTTATTTTTTTGATATTAAACTGGTTAGGAATTACAATTAAGTAATAAGCTAAAGGCTGTGAAGAATTCACTGTTCACCCACGCCCAATGCATTGTGAATTACAATAGTAATCCACAATGCATTCCTCTTTTTATTTTTTACTTTTTCATTTTTTTTCTTCTTTTTTTTTCAAATTTCCCCTTTTTTCTTTCCAAAATTACTTTCCTTTTTTTCCAACTTTCCCTCTTTTTTTTATCAAAATTATCTTTGTCGATTTTACTTTTTTTAACATTGAGCTGGTTAAAAACTTTGCTTTGTAATTTTTTTTCTTTAAAATACTGTGAATTTCTACGATGTTTTACCACATGGTTTTTCTTTTTTATTTTTTTATTTTTCAAAATTATATTTGTTGATTTTTTTTTTAATATTGAGCTGATTGAGAATTTAGTTTTGTAATTTTTTTTCTTTAAAACATTGTTGATTGCTTATAGTGTTTCTCCTCATGGTTTTTGTTGTTTTGTTTTTTTATGATTTTCTCTGAAATTAACTTATTTTATTTTATTTTTTAATATTGAGTTGGTGAAAAATTACAGTTATAATATATGAGAAAAACACTGTAACTTTCCTCGAAATTACTGTGAATTGTCAGAGTGTTTTTTCCCATAATATTTTTTTCCAGTTTCTTTTGTGTTTTCTTTTTTTGTAATATTTTTTTCCAAAATTATTTTTGTCAATTTTATTTTTTTAATATTGAGCTGGTTAGAATTTAACTTTGTAATAAAGCTTAATCATGTGGAGAAAACATTATAGCTATCTTCACAAAACACTATAGATTGCTAGAGTGTCTCTTAACATGGTTTTTTTTCTTATGATTTTTTCAAAATTATCTTTGTCAATTTTATTTTTTTAATATTGAGCTGGTTGAGTTTTACAATTACAAGTCATTACAAATAAAGCTAAATCATGTGGGGAAGCACTGT
>Ga0325414_1003509_pt1 | contig 16305 bp, 10 predicted proteins | sample PopdelMetagenome_8_FD_206183 | JGI IMG/M metagenome (GOLD analysis project Ga0325414, IMG submission 206183) | Populus deltoides microbial communities from Bellville, Georgia, United States - Leaf-PdKOR-R3 | ecosystem: Host-associated > Plants > Phyllosphere > Phylloplane/Leaf | place: USA...
AACCCAACAAACCTTTTAATGAAGCATAAAAAAACAATCATTTGTAATTAATTTAATTTTCTCACAATATAAAAAGATGATGATAGTGGATGGATGCTCTAGAAGAACCAAATTATCGCTTGCCTTTGAGTTACATAGACGACGTGACAGTCATAAATTCACGGTTAACAGGGGTTTGAGATAGGATTCAATTATATTTTTTTAAAATTTAAAATTTATTTTTTTAAAAAAATATCTTTTTAATATTTTTAATCATTTCTCAAAAATTAATTTTAAAAAATAATAAATAAAAAAATATTCTAATACATTTATAAATAAAAAAAAATTAAAAAAAAATTATTATTATTTATATAAAAAAAAAACCCAACCCAAATCGTTTAAACAGAGGAAGCCAAGACAGGTCGTTAGGAAGCAGAAGTACACGATGTGCCCAGGGAAACAAAACGACAATTCGTCTTTATACACATAAAAAATATATTATACACCATCGATTTAATCACCAACCGTTCAAAACAAATGGCGGGAAAATCAACTTAAAAAACCGAACCCCTAGAGACTAACTTTCCCTCCCATTCTCTCTCTCTCTCTTAAGAAAAAAGAAAACCCTAATCTTTGTCTGCAAAAATGGAGGAAAACGATCCTTTCGCTGCATTAACAAAGCTGTGTCAAGTCTCCGATTCCCAAGAGCAACACTTGAACCAATGTTCCTTCGCTCTTGAACCACAAACAAACGACGAGTCTCTCTCCCTCGACGGCGAAATCCCTGTCACCTCCACCACCATCACCATGGTCTCCCCTCCACAAACTCCAGAGGATAACCACAAGGACGACCCGAACGAAAATTCTATCCTCCATAAAGACGACGTCTTTTCCACTCCGCCTGAAGATCCCTCCCTATCAAGCTCCCAAAACCAGCACGAGCAGCAGCAGGAGGAGGTCGCTATTGTTCGCGCAAAGGAAGATCAGATGGTTGAAGGAGAAGGAATCGATGAAATTATGGCCGTTGATGGTGGAGATTGTGCCGGAGATTCGATAGAGAAGGATTTAGGGCTTACTGCAGAGGCGGAATTCACAGAGAGAATTGAGATTGAAGGCCATTTGGGTGATGGTGATGATAATTCTCAGAAAAAAGAAGTAATTCACTGTAAGTGTACGAAAGGTATGGTTTTGAAAAGAGGATTACCTTCGTCTTCTTCAAATAATGTCTTCAGCGAGTTTTCAACTAAAAGATCGAAACTTTATGATAATAATCTGGGTTTTGTGACTCCAAAACCTAGTCTAAGAACTGAAATAGGAAAAAGTTTTGAGAGATTGGTGAAATCATTGGATAGATTTAAGTGGACTCCAAGAGCTAGTGTAGGGGCTGAATCTGTGAAGTGTGACGAGAGGTTACTGAAAACATTGGATGTGGCTAAGTCGAAAAGAGCAAAACGTTTGAATAAAAATCTGGGTTTAGGGAGTCCAAGAAGCAGTTTAGTGCGTGAAACTGAGAGGAGAAGAGAGAATCTCGGGTATTCTGTGGAGAAATTGGGTTCTGAGGGAGGGGGTGGTCCTAATAGTTGTTTTAAATCTCCACAAAATGAGCAAGTTGGAGAAATGGTGATTGAAGTGAATGGTGGTGGTAGTGAATGTAGTGGAGAGAGCTCGGCGAAGAGGAAGCTGGAATTTTCTACTGAGGTGATAGAATATGAGTTTGAAGGAAATGATGCAACCTTAAGATTTGTCGATGATGGAGTGGACGAGAGGGAAGCTAATGGATTTTGCAATACCAGGGAGGAACATTCTGCTAGAAAAAGCACAGATGACCTTGAAAAGTTAAGATATGTTGGTCCTAATGTTGGTACAAACGCTTGTGGCAAGGAGGATGATGTTAGAGAAAAACGTGTGTTGCCGGCATCTGTACCAGGAAGGAAGGAGAATGCAGGAGCAGGGGAAGCGGAGCATGATACTGTTTTGTTTGAAATGACTTGTATGGATCTTCAGATCACACTATTAGATGTGTTGAAGATACTTGCAGAGGAAGAGCGGTATGATCCAAGTTTGGAAAAGTTAAGTATCTTGGAGGCTGCAAAGATAGGTGGGTTGACTTTTCCTTAGACCCTGTTAACGGCCAAAAGGGGAATATGATAAAGGCAGGGAGGTGTGTTATTGCAGATATTGGTTTTTTGAGGAGCATGGATATTTTACTTTGCAGCGTCATGTTAAAAATCCATGATGATGCAGGTAGGTTTCTGAACTTGGAAATTAGATATCGTTCTGCTGCTTTACTTCTTGCTGGATGAATTTGCAAGTCATGAGACGTCTCTAGGCCTTTTGAAGCTGGTTGTGACTTGTGAGGTGCAAGGCTGTATTGTATAGTCATGTCATGTGTATATAACTTTGTGACAAAATTGCTATTGTTTTCTAAAGTTGTGGTTGGTTAGTGTCTAGGATAGAAGTGATGAATATTGAAGACATGTTTCCTTTGTTTCAACTGTTTGCATGGACATGTTTTCCTTCTTCCTTTGCTTTCTCCATCGTTCCTTCAAAGTAGAAGTAATGATTGTCTAAAGTCAAGCCCTTGCTATGCAATCCAAGTAGACCTTGAATTTATTATGCACTGGCTGTCAAACAAGGAAAACGGTGGAAGGCACACGTTTTTTCTTCTATCTCCCCTGAAATCAGGGAAATCTGAAAATACTGTGAAGTTCTTATCATTGAATAACATAGCCATTGCTTGCTCAGTTGAACCAAACGAAGTCATTTGTCATTGTCTGTAAGTAGTTACAACGCCAAGCAAAAAAGTTGCCTTCCTCGGCCAGGATAAAAACACAATGGATGGCCACTGGCCCACCATGATACATGCCTTGGATGGACACCGTTGACTTCTAGAGTCTTCTTTCATTTGCTTCAATGGCACAGCCGAAAGGATTGGAGTGCGTTTTCCTCTATATATATATCCTTCCATCTTAACTTTGGGTCATTGGTCTTTGTCTATTGACCTGCTGTTGAACTTAATGGCTTCCCAAACAAGTAGAATAAAGTGGAGAGAGGAGGAAGGAGGGTGCCTTTTATGACTGTAAACACTGCAGCTCGTGATTCTTAACCGAGGTATGGATAATTCTATATTTCTGCCTCGCTGGGAGAGACTATATGAGCCATATGGGAGAAAACATTGCAGGGCATCACCTCGTGTGAATAAGTATAGCGATCAATGGTTTCATAAGAGCTCCCCAACTTTGCAGGGCAGCAATGCTTGAATGCCGCTACCTTAGTTTAGCATATGGGCCCTTAAAAGAGTTAATGTGCTCCCATCTCAGTCTCCATTGCATTTCAACAAGACCTCCCCAACTATGATCTCCTACCAATTTACGAGAATGACAGTTTGAGCTATTAGTTTTTACAAGCAATCGGAGTTTGCTGGGTTAGAACACATCAAGATAGAGATTGTAAGCAATTATTGAAAACTATTTTCGTAAAAAACTTAAAACTTCTGAAGCGATTTCATTTTCAACCAAAGCCATTGGAATCATGACTTCACTCGATTCCTCTATCTTCTTGCCAACCAAACCGAACATCAACATGATATAAACCTACAAAGAAAAAAATATCCTTTTAAATACCCAATGGGAAACAGCAAACAGCTCACAGTGATTGAAACTAACACAGGTTTGCCCAGCTAGCAATCTCCTGAACATGATGCGATATCAAATTCTCCAGAATTTGACTTACTCCCGATTACAAAGACAGAAAAGCGACACGCTTCAAATTTTCCCGCAGCCAATCCCAGTGATCAAAGTTGGTCTTAAGCAAGTAGCATTGAACCTACTAGTCCAATTCAAAGACAAAAATACGTCCTCATGATTCCTCCTCGACACACTCAAAAACGTTATGCCATCGTGGATGTATATTCGTTTCTCTTTCTATCATTTGGTGGTCGGTTGGAGTATGGAACTTGTAGTTTAGATGCAGACGGGCCACTAGCAACAGGTAGGCATCCTCCAAAAGGCAAGTACAAAAGCTGTTCTACTTTCTTCTCATGCATCCCGGAAAGCCAATCCTCCTGTTTTTCTTTTGGTTTTTACTCCCTCAGTGTTGGTGAGTAAAAAAGCAAACCAATGAAAGGATATCTCAAACAATACAGCTACAATTGCATATATAACTCTTGAAATCACCAGCTGCTATGCATTTTTAGCCATATATTACAATCTGTTGTCAACCTATACAAAAACCCACCAGGAGTCGATCTCTTAGCATACCGAGTTCAAAATAATCAAGGGAAAAACGGCAACCATCAAACCTCATTCACAGACTTGCTGATTTTGGCATGCAAAACATGTTTAACCTAGTCACTTGATTCAGCAGAAGGTGCATCTATCTGGCCCTAGTGATTAAAAGTATTAATATAACAACATTGTTAGGGGCAGCCTAGGTGCGCGTATATCGAGCTACTACTAGTGCTAGCCTGTTGGCCAAAACTATTATTAGTTGGGTAAAGGAGCTCTGCCTGTGCAAATGAACCATTGGATGGTATGTCCAGCAGCAGGTCCTGATCAGAACTTTCATCCACAAAATGGAGAGAATCCAGCATGAGGGAACTGCCATCAGGAGGCAAGGCAAATAGGCTTCTTGGACTAAAGCAAGAACCATCATTGTCTATGAGTTCTTTGATCTCATAGGTAGCCTTCATGACAATCCTCTTGGGGCTCTTCATTGACTTTGCTTCTGAGAGTAGACAAAAATAAGCTTATGAGAATAGTTGCAAAGCATATCATAAAGGCGGTTCCTTACAAGAGAAGTGATGTCCATGGGAGACAATCACTCTTAACTTTCACCACTCATGCTGGTGGTGACTAACTTGCAATATCTCCAGGGGGATTCTCAGAATTAACTATGTCCAGGAAGCATGCAATTTCTACTTGTGGTCGGCATGTTACAATGAGTGAGAGCATATACATGTGCTCTCTATATGTGTTCTTTAACAAAAACTGTTCTGATTAAAAATGAACTTCTACATATGACGAGAAGGATTTGATACATCTCTGTTGCCACAATTCAATATAAGAGAAAGCAGCCAACATCAGCACAAAATTGATTTTGTATGCGTATTTGTATCAGCATGTTCCTCTCCCATTAACAAATTTTTCTTAGCTTTTAGAAGTAGAATTTAGTTATTAAACTTTAGATTCAATGTCACCATTAGTAGTCATTTGCTTCTAAGAGAAAAATAATAGAAAGGATCAACTTACTCGATAATACATCCAAGATGAGTATATTGCTAACCTGAAAACTTCTGACTTAGGTTGTCACGTGATCTTTTGGCACCAATTAAATTACTCGATGCAACAACATTTGGATTTGGTCCCTTTCCAACAAGAGACTTCCCGGTGCTATTTTTACACTTCTGCAGCCAAAAGGAGAAGGCAATGAGCCATTAAAATCACACGTCCACCTTCCGAGGAATTGATGTTTTCATGCAACAATGTTCCTACTTTAAAAAGATCAATGCAAACCTTGAGTGGATGATAACGCTCCACCCATTTGGACTTTGACAAATTGGACAGTGTAAGCCTTTTCAAAGTCTTACAGTCCTCAGTTTTTGCTTCTATGAAGGAGAGATCAAAGACTCCTTCTGAAAGCAGTTGCTGATAGCAATTTATGTTTTCCTTGAATTGTGGGCTATCAAACATGCTTTTGATGCTGCAAAGACAACAATAAATCATCATCAATCTTGGATTGAGTATATTTAAGTTGAGATTGAATAAGGGGCGATAGAATACTTTGTACAACACATAATCACACACCAAAAAAGGCAAACAGTGTTAATATCATTTTTCAGTGAGCTGACCCCACTCTAATCTATGCTTGGCACACTAAAGGCTTGGTTATAAATGCAAATGCTATCAGGTTCATGATGATATTGACAAATGCAATGATTGACTTGAAAGGCTAATGAATACAGATTTTTTTGAAAAGAAAAATAGATAAAATCAAATGGCAACTGACAGCAAATACAACGCCTTGTGTCTCCTAATTGCAAAAGTGTTCATTTCCCACCATATTAACACTTAGAAATATATTCAACAAGGCATAAGGCTAACCTGTTGGGAAGTTTGGCGGTATCAAGTGTAGGTAGATATTTTAGTAATTGCTGCTGCTCTTCATTTGTCAAGTGTCTTGCAAACTCCTCAAAGTTAAGAATATCCTACACAACCATGAGCAGAATCATGATATGCACACAAGGGGAATGATATTAAAGAATATCTGTTCCACACATATCTAAACATTTGAGACTTTGGTTCACTCCATGAGAGGATTAAATAGATGTGGGGGAAGAGTAGGAGATCATTCAAAAATGATTAGAAAAAAGAAGAAAGTAAACCTTGAAATTTCGGTCTGTGCAAGAAATTGAGTGGCATGTACTTAACAAAAAAGCCACGTGTGATTAGTGATGACAAGAGATAGATACAGAGAGAGAGAAAATGCAACTTACATTCAAATCAACACTGCAAAGTGGTGAATTATGACTTCCCAGGATGTGTACCTTTTCATGTGGAGACTTGTCCCTGAAATTCCAAACAGTTGAAAAATGAACCACCAGTACAGTAACAGTTACCAATGTACTATCACTTCTTTCCCATTCCAATACCCCCTAGATCCTAGTAGTAGTCTGAAATGTAAACCTCTGATCAAACCCACTCATGAGCTTATTTTGTGAATATTCTCTATCCACGCTGAAGCCTACCCCTGCCTGTATTTATATACACACTTGGATTTTAATCATTAGGAGGTGATGTTGATAGAAAAACATCATATCCGGGTTTGACACTAACACTGAGTTTCTATCCTTGTTCCATGTATTAAAGAAGAATGCCTTTCAAAGTTTTGAAAACATGCGTGGATGAGTTACCTATTGAGTTGCTCTTGCTGCATCCCTTGTCCGCTGAGGTTCTTAGTTTTTACAGTAACGGGATATGTCATATTGACACTCTGGTTTTCATTATGTACAGGAAGGATCACAGGATGGGAATAGGCCTCATTTGTCGAGTATTGTTTGTTCTCGACAGAAAGGGAGCTAGCTTCGGATTCCTCATCTCGAGCTATTGAGCTTGGATGTCTAATGAGAACACTTCCATGTCCTATCTCAACAGAAACCATTGGAGTTTCATTGTCAAAAAGCAAATCCTCTTCTGAAGAGCCAGAGAAGCATGACGACTGCTGCTCATGCAAAATAGTATATAAATCTTTTGTAAGCTTCTCAACTGGAGATGGCTTTGGCCGATTGACACAGGTCCTCTTCCTAGAAGGTACCAAGGAGTCCCACACAACCGATTGGGCTGGACCTGAAGAAAGAACGAGAATACATGTATAAGTCAATACCACCAAGCATGATGAGAGCACAAAACACTGCATAAACCTTTCTAATTAAGTCACTGTCCCCTATAAAACTCAGTCAGTGATAGAAAGCCACGAGTACCAAGCATATTGTTTCCAAAACTGCGGAGCAAAAGTACTGAGCAAATTGGTTAGTTTGGCTCCAGTCACACTCCCACGCATCACTATCCCCACTAAAAGAGGCGTCAACCGTAATACCATAGTATTACATCTTTAGTGAGATAAAGTATCATAGCAGCCAGCTTCCAGTATGCTAGCATCCTAGAAAAGCATGGAAGTCGCTTCTGTTTATTCAGAAAATCAGAGTGAGATTCTTATGAGATGTACCTTGCTGGCACATAGACAGTACTATGATAACCTCTCTTCTTTTTCATTTCCTATAAATTTGGAGCTGCTACCAGAATTCATTACTTTCTTATACCAAGCACAGCATTCAAGTGAACTAGATATGCAACTAATCCACTCAATTTAACACATGGTAAACAATCACATTATTTGAGAGTCATTCTCTTTTGAGCAATCAAAACACAGAACATAGATTGATCTTAGTGGGTGCTCAACCTGTCAAATCACTTGCATCTGCACTGCCAAATTGTGCACAACTCTCCGAGTTGGATATGGCTGACCCAGAACTTGACCTGTTACTAGTGTCTTCATCTACAACCTTTCTATAACCTTCGTTGTAATCCAGAGCAACACCTTCAGCAACCCTATGATCATAATTTGGCTTTCTTTTGAGCAGTTTCACTTCTCTGTTCTTGTTCATAGATATACTCTTCAACCTAGAGACCCTGTGATCCTCATAATCATCAGGGCCAGCCCGGGCATGGAGAGGGGTATAGTTTGCTAGTGTTCCCTTTGTCCTCCATCGTGATCCACATGCATTGCACAGAACTGGCTTCTCAGGAGGCCCATTGCGCCAAAGAGGTGTGCCTGTTGGAAGATAGTTGTCAGCAACACACATGCATGTTAAACAAGTTTATCCGCAAAATTGATAGGAGAAGCATTTTAAATTAATATAAATAAACCAAGGAGAAAATATTTCTCATCCAAAACTTGACACAACAAACAGATTAGGCTAGAAGTTCATGCATTTAAGGACTAAAACTTAGCAAATATGTGTGTGTGTGTGCGTGCATTGATGTGGTGGTATTGTCCGGCTGTGTCTCTCTTCTGAGAATGAATCACATGCGAGCAGCTCATAATGCTTCAAATGATGGGAATGAGGAGACTACATAAGAGCAAGTCCAGCAATTCAAACCAGAAAAGGCTCTGCTGGACACTGCTGACTCTATTTTATATACAAGAAAACTCAGGTCCACAATGTGATTGCCTCCTCACAGCAGCTAATCCGTCAATAATGGTTGACAAACCACAAGACATTAGCTATAGCCAAGCAGCATAAGCTGAGCTCCTTCAAAGGAGTTCAAGCTGCAGCAAACTTGAGATGAATTCATTTCTTTAGAGTTTACAAGTAGGACCATTGCACTCCCAACAAATGTAACCCAAACAATGACCAAAGTCCAATGGAACAATAAAGGAATTGTTTGATCACTTGGAAGTTCAGACTTTAGAGCAGATTACAGGGCAAAATAATGGAGATATATGTTTCACGTGAACTGAATTGAATTGTTTCAGAGCTTAAGCAGTATAAGACCCCAAAAACGTACAAGAATAAACTTGATAGCAGCAAAGCTTGCCAGAAATGCAACCCAAGAGAAAAGAATACAACAAGAAGTCAGTCAAGAACTCAATAGACAAGAATTTTATCAATAACTTCATAGGACATGCCAAGGAAGTACATTTTCCATTGGATCATTAAGTTCTGCAAAGAAAAACGAAACACTTTGACTCGGAATTTGGTCTCCATAAAATCCTATACAGAAACAAGAAAGCCATACTGATCAAACATGTAGTTCCCCTGTATTCAACAGAAACCCAATTTGCGATGATGTGATATGTTCAAGCTTTGTTAGAGCGGTCAAAAAACCAAACAAGAGATAGAGTGAAGGGTTTATAGATTCAATAACAAGTTGAAAACAAGAAACAGATGAGTATCTGATGTGTTCAAAGAAACAAAAGACACCCGTTGTTCAGAATCCATGTATAAACAAACAGAACAAGAAGTGTTCTCAATTTATTCTGTCTGTCCGTGTAATCTCTTCCTCGTTGGTCATAGCCATTCTATTTCAATGATACAATTATAGTTCTGTATATACAAAATCAATTACAAGAATATATAATGAAGGGAAAACAAAAGGTGAACTAAATGGTAATCCAAGTTTTTACAAGGAAAAAAAAAAGAGGAGAAACAAGAACTCACTTGTAACTCCACAGTGACAGCAAGGTCCTTGCTTGCCCATATCTCTCTCTTTTTTCCTTGAGTCAAGAAAATTAAAATTCAAAGAAATAATTTACAAGAGAGAGAGAGAGAGAGAGAGAGAGAGAATATTAAAACTCAATTTATATAAATATATAAAAAAAAAAAAAACAGTTGTAGAAAAGATCAAAACTTTGTATAAATTTGTTCTTTATATTCAAGCCTTATGAGGCATACATGAGTGCTTCTTCGGTATATAAGGCTGTTTTGCAGCAAACCCAGAAAACAGTGTTTGCAAAAGAAAGTAAAAGCCAAGAAACCCAGAAAGAGTTCTATAATATATACATCACCATGTCTTGCAGTTGAAGGAGGAAAAAAAAATGAAACAAACACAGCAAAGAAAAGAAAAAAATCTAGCAGGAAATGGAAGAGTATTTTCAGCTGGGAATCTGTACAATCCAATGAAGAAGAGAAAAGACCATTTAGAGGAATCTAATAAAAGAGGAAGGTGAAAAATGAGAGAGAAGGAGAGAAGAGGTGCGTGTGTTTTTTGTCTATGTAGATGACCTCTTTGTTGTTGTTGTTGTTGTTATATTGTTTATGTAAATGATGATGGGGAGCTTTCTTTGCTTTTGCTTTATTTTATTTTATTTTGTTTTTATGTTTATTAAAATGTTTCAGTTTTTTTTTTTTAATATATATATATAGGGTAAGAAAGTACTTGATTTTTTAACCTTAAACTGTGAAATGGTTGGGGGAGGGGTAGATTAGTACTAAATGGTGCTTTTATATAAATTTATGTTATTTATTTAAAAATATTTTTTTATAATTTCAATCACTTTAATAATATGTATTATTTTAATATATTTTTAAGTAAAAATTATTTTAAAAAACAACTATATTCATTCAACCTAATACCCATACCCCCCTATGAATATTATTGCTTGTATGGTATTTATTTGACCATAGACTCTCTCTTTTTTCAATTTTGAATGTATCGTTTATCCTTTTTAAAACCTCATAAAATATATAAGAATTATTGTCAAGATGATTTGATTTTTATTTTGAGAAAAAAATATGAATATTTTCAAAAAATTCTCTTTTTGTTTAAATGATTGTGGTTTTTTGAATGAGATTTCATGTATCAAAGTCATATCCATCTCAATTACATGTTAAAAATACTTTTATATTAAAATGGTGTATTTTTTCAAAAAAAATCCCTATTTTTATTTTAAAAATCAATTAAAATAATAAAAGCGGTCTTATTAATACTCAAAAAATACATTTATTATTATTGAGAAGCACATTGAAATGAGTTGAGGAAGGTGCAAGAGAAAAGCTACAAAAAAATAATTGAAAAAAGAAAAAGAAAGAGAGTTTGTGTGGCTTCACTTTGTTTTGAAGGTTCTTACTCAGCAAGGAAAGGATAATATATATATATATATATATATATATATATATATAGTTCGAAGACTGTTATTTATGTATGGGGATGGCATGATGGTGATAAAAATTAAATGGGTCTTTTTCAATAAAGGGCAATGCATAGACACCGTTCCTCGTGACCATTCGTGGTCACAACTTATTTGTTACCGTATGATTTGCTAAACGATTTGAAAAGGGACCCACTAAATGTGATTTTTGCCCTTTCTGTCCTTTAAGATCAGAAGGTGATCAAGCAAAATCTGAATGCATTGCAAATTCCTTCGAAAAATCATTTTTCATCCTTTTTTCAAACTATGACCTGAACATGCTATAAAATTGGATTCCATGGATTATGTTATGTTATGTAGCTTCGTTGTTCATAAGCTCTTTTTTTATTTAAAAAAAAATTAGCATTTTTTTTCCTTTTGATTTTGTTTTTTTCTTTAATTTCATCCTTATTTTTTTTAATAATAATTTGGATTGTCTTTTAACCGATCAAGTCGATTGAATCACGTTAAAACTATTTATACACAGTTTAATTTTAAACTCGGGTAGGCAAGAAACTAGATCGAGAGGTTCTTTCTGTCGATTTCATCTCTCTTTCTTTTCTTAATTTTATCCTCAAACTTATTTTGCCAGATAATCGAGTTGCTTTCGGACCGGCTAAATTGACTAGATCATGTCGAAACAACTCCCACACTATTTTGTTTTAACCTTGAGCTAGGCAAGAAGTTTGGTTGGCAAGTTTTTTTCCCGTCAATTTCATCTTTTTTTTTTCAATTTTATCCTACCAATCAATAGGGGTGCCTTTGGACCGACCAAGTCGATTGGATCATGCCAGACCAACTCTCACATGATTTGATTTTAAACTCAGGCTAAATAAAAAGTTGGATAAGGAGGTTTCAAGGTTAACTCGCTGAGCCAAATTTAATAACAATCCCAAATATTTTTATATGACCTGGATATTTTCTTTTAAGTAATATATATATATATATATATATATATATTAGACCTACGGTATAGCGCGACGTGTAAACTAGTATTGTTTCTATTACAAATTTAAAATAAAAAAATAAGAGGACATAATAGTGTTTGGGCATATAGATATCCCATGAATTTGATAAATTTTGTTGAGTTTGGAATTAAGTTAGCTAGGGAGTGAACCCTATTCAATTTCACTCCCCAATAATGAACTATGAAAATCTTCATGACTTGAGGCAGCACAACAATTAGACTAGATAGGTAGTGTGCACCACACGGCAGGTCAAACCAAACTTTTTCAACGCAAAATAAAAAATATTCATACGCAAAATAAAAAATATTCATGCGACGATAATCTAAAACAACCCGAGTTAAATTAACCAAAATGTGAAGCGACGATAATCTAAGACAACCCGAGTTAAATTAACCAAAACGTGACTTAGGATATGAGACCGAAAGAACCCGTAAAAAAAATTGTAAAGTTCAAGACCAAATAACCTAAAGTCAAGGATGAAAAACAAAACTTAAAAAAAATACAACGCCGAAGAAGAAAAATCGAGTCAACTCGAGTTAACTTAATGAACCAACAACCTATGATATGAGATCAAAATAAAAATAAAAAAAGAATTTCAAAAGGATGACATAGTAAAAAAACCAAAGTTCAATAAAAAAAATCAAAAAACCCATGAGTCAATTCGGGTTAATTCTACCAACCCGCTCTCGGAATAACCAAACAGTAAGAAAAGTAAAAAAAAAATGACAAAGCTTAAAGACAAATAATTCAATGTAAAAGAATGAAACTAAAAGAAAAAAGGTCATAGAAAAATCAAGGGAAAAAAATGTAAGTCAATCCGGGTTAACTCGACTAACCCTCTACATGCGATGTGAGGTTGAGATAAAAAAAAATTAGATCTCTAAAGGACGGGCCTAATAAAAAATGTACAAGTTAAATAAAAAAATATAGTGAATGAAATGCAAGCTGACCCAGGTTTGCTTGACCAGCCTGCTCTCGAAATAAACCTCACGGAAAGAAAAGTAAAAAATCACATAGCTCAAGAGCCAATAATTTAACATCAAAGTATGAAATTGTTAAAAAAAATCAATTTCATAAAAAAAATTTGAGGAAAAACAATTTGAAGCGATCATGGTTAACTTGACCCACCTATTACCTGAGATATAAGATCGTGATAACTCAACAAAAAAAAAGCACAAAAAAAAAGAAGTTAAGGGCTTAATAACTAAATTTCAAATGATGAATTTGAAAAAAAAAATAATTTTCAATAAAAAATTGCTTTGTTGAAAGGCAACTACGAAAAAATAACAAAGTAAAATATTCAACCGTAAAACAATGTAAAACTCAAACAATATAGACCAAACATGGTATAAAAAATGAAAGAAAATAATTAGGGGCTAAATAGGAAAAAAAAACTAAGAAAATGATAAAGAAAAGTTATTGAAATTTTGAAAAAAAAAAAAGACAAATCAAGAAAAGGTTAAGAACATAGAAATCAAAAGAACAAGGACAAAAAATGAATTAAGAAAACAAATACAATAAAATTAAAAGGGATGAAATTGCAAAAAATAATAATCAAGAAAAGTATATAGTATAAAAATAGAGCAATTAAAAGTAGAGAGACCAAATCAGAAAAAAAAAATCAAATTGAAAAAATACCTAAGGTTGAAATTTAAAAAAATCCAAATTTCAAAAAGCATCAAAAGCCAAATAAACAGTAATTAAAAGAAAAAGAACCATAATCGATAAGATTACAAACCCAAGAGCACAATTTTTTTTAGAAGTTCAAGTGCATCTTTCTATGAAGTGAGAGAGAAAAGAGAAAAGAAAAAAATCTCTGTGACCTTCTCTATAAGCACTCACCACACTGTTAGAAAGTGGATGATGTGTTGTTACCAACACTACGATCGAAGCAGGATTTTGGCCACCACACGATCTCTCGCGCGCCACTTGAATGGCGCGGAGGCCATGACACGCATGTCAACAACTTTGTTTTAATAATATTTGAAAACTTAAAAATTATTAAGTTGACTATGAAAAAATCTAAAAATAACAGCAAGATTGGTCTAAAAAGATCAAAACACCCTCGTCGCAAATAGCCTTTGTTTTTTTCAAGTTTCAAGGCTAGTTTTGTAATTTTACTGTTTTTAAGAAAAGGAAAAGACGGAGAAGCCCCTTTAAGGGCATGACTATAATTCAACTGTTCATTTTTAAAAAAAAAACAGGAACCCCTCGCCCAAAGATTATTATTATTTTTTTTTTGTTTTTAAGAGCAAAATAATTATTACTCTGTAACAAAAGGATATGTTCAGATCATTTTGTCCCTCATTAATTTTGCGATGAAAAATATATTCCATGAAAAAAACATTTTTACCCCTAATTACTTAATCAATTTTTTCAGCAAGGATAAAATTATATTTCTACTATTCCAATCCATAATTTTTTTTGGTGTCTACAACCACAATAAAAGATTAGCTCATTTATTTATTTATTTTGTAATTTGAAGGTTCTTCCAGTAAGAAAGCAATGAAGACAACACATAATCGTTCGGCATCCATCCAATGCCTAAAAAATCATGGCTTAACCCGATGATCTTGATGCAATGATTTCTTGGAAGAAGAAAAAACCTTTCTTTTCTTTTTCGTTCCTTCCCTCTCATTACACGTAAGGTTTTGGGCTTGCCACGTAATTCTGAGGTTGCTCTCATTCGACCTTTATTGTGAAAATGTTGGACCGTTACAGGTAATTTTCTCAATTTAGAGCTGGCTTCACGCCATTGTTAACAAGAAAACATCTTATATTAAAATTAAGATTTAAAAAGGAAAACTTCAGTAAATCATGATAGATGTATATTTATTCTTCTAAAAAAAATCAATGAATTAACTATTAAAAATAATATAATCTTTTTATAATGTTCATTGGCCGTTAAGAAGGAACTTATTTTTTTATATTTTTAAAACATAATAAAATAACTAAGGTCTGTTTGTTTTTGCGTTTCAAAAGTGTTTTTGATAAAATTTGAAAATTTTTTATTTTTTTATTAACTTTAAATTAATATGTTTCTAGTGTTTTCAAATCATTTTGATGTGCTGATGTTAAAAATAATTTTTTAAAAATAAAAACAATCATTAGCATGTATTTTAATATGAAAAGCTATTTAAAAAACAACCACAACTACACTGCCAGACACACTCTAAATCATTCTCCATGAATTGACATGGTCTTTTCACCGTGGTAGAAAAAAATAATATTTGGACGCGTCATAGCCGCGGGTCTTCTATCTAATATTAATTTAATTTGGGTAGAGTAGACAAAAAAAAAAGTATGCAAAAGGTATTATTCAGAGCATAGGTGGGTCCCAAGCAAAACTCACACCTGGTGCTGGTCCATGATCGGCCGGTCTTCTTCGCTTCTTCCTTTTTAAAGTCTGCTTTAAGGTTAAATTGTTGCGTGTAAGAACTCACACTGAAAGACAAAAAAAAAAATTAAAAACAAAAACCTCGTTTTCATTGTTTAATAACTTCTTCTTTTTTTCTTTTTTTTTTTGTCTTTACATATTTTATGTCCTTTATTTTTTTTATGATCCTAGTTTTTACGTTTCATTAAAGATTTGTTGGTTAATCTTTAGAAATTGAGTTATTTTTTTATTAACCCGAAAATGATCAAATTACACATGCGAAGATAATTAATTATGGAATATAAAGGTCAAATATCTATTTTTATTAAGAAAAAAAATTAATCAATTAAATCATTCATTTCACTCAATCCTATTTCACTTGTGAATCAATAGAAAAAATTAAAAAAAATGCATTGCTTTCATTTAAACATAAAAAAATCTATTATTTTTTTATTTTATAATTCATCACAAAGATTTATTGATGCCTAGATGACATGAATCTTAAAAATAAATAAACCTTTCTTTAAAATAAAATCGAGACTTGGTTGTGTTAGTTTCAAAAAGTCCATAGATCTTCATCACGCCACGTGTACATCTGAGATGATAGGGTGCATGATTGGAGCAATACAATGCACCGTAGGAAGCCATCTGTGATCTTATTAATTGACTATAAAGAAACCAGAAGGCGTCTTTAAGAGGGTAGAAAAACCTAATCTCAGCAACAACCAATGAGTACGCGTGAAATGTCCAAAAATGCCCTCCCTCCCTCCCTTTAAAGTTTAGGATAGGGGTGAT
>Ga0325414_1003510_pt1 | contig 16305 bp, 19 predicted proteins | sample PopdelMetagenome_8_FD_206183 | JGI IMG/M metagenome (GOLD analysis project Ga0325414, IMG submission 206183) | Populus deltoides microbial communities from Bellville, Georgia, United States - Leaf-PdKOR-R3 | ecosystem: Host-associated > Plants > Phyllosphere > Phylloplane/Leaf | place: USA...
GAGGAAAAAACTTAATAGCTTTTATATGGGGCAAAAAAAATCACTTCAATATCTCTTGGGAGACAAGGTTTATTTAATTTTGCAGCCAATTTTCAATAGCTATACTGTATGTGGTCCATTCTGATTTGGATTATTATTTTTTCCTTTTTTATTATTATTATTATTATTATTAATATTATTATGAAGTTTTCTGGCTATGAAAGAATATATAATATTAACTTTGAGGAATGTAATCCAACAAATCAAATTTTAGATTTATTTTTTAAAAATTATCAGTTCGAGTTTTGTAAATTTTAAGATCATTAAAGGTTTGTATGATTATTAACTTTAAAACTTGTATAATTAGTTAAAATGAGTATAAAATGATACGGTATTTTATATATATATATATATATATATATATGCAGTGTTACTATCAGAGAGATAAATCACAGGTCGACCCATGCGAGGGCTTAGATGATAAAACTGACAGAAGAATTGAAAGAAGAAGAAGGCGAGCTAATAATACAATCAAATGCATAAACGTCATGTAGGATTTAAGTCAAAGAATATTTAATATATTTTTCCAAATAAATAAAATAAAATTGAATTTATTTAATTGAAGCCGATATGTTTATTAATCTAAGTAAATTATACCGGTTCTTATTTTTAATTAGTTCCGGCCGACAACTATATATATATATATATATATATATATCTTAAAACAAATGTTTTTTTCTCTAGTTAACAACTGATCAACCAAGAGCTCGGTTTCCTAAGGGCTAGCTGCTGCTCTCGCATCCTGATATATTACAAACAGAAATAGGAAATCAAACCAACCGAGAATTAATGCTGTCTGCTAGCTAGCTATATAGTATAATCAATCTTTTCTGTAGACTAACAGGAAATCAAGAGAGAAGCCACGCAGCCATGGCATTTTGCTTCTCATAGTCCAGTGCCTCCTCCTCCCCACTCCACATGATCGCTCTCCCACAACCAAGATAGTATGTTGTCTTCTTGAATCAAATCTCCTCCTCCTTCGACATGTCCTCCCATCACATCATCCCAGATCCAATCATCAAAACCTGATCTACTTATTGAAGAACACGAGTGCCACTCGCCACTCTCTCCATTTGAGCTCAAATAACCAATGGAGTCATAAACTGTTTTGTTTGGACTTAAAATCCCATTTTCTCTCTCTTCACTGGGAACCACGAGACCATCTTGTCGCTCCTCATTTAATGTCGAACCCCCATTTAGATCCAGCAACTCCTTGTCCATAACCTCATCAAAACACAGTGTTTTGTCAATGCCTTGATAGAATGGCCCTGAGCTATCATAATCTATCTCGCCAACACTAGGGCACAACATTGAATTCCCACTTGTAATTTCGTCACTTTGGCTTACGACCAGGGCTGCTTTCTCCCCACTTGAACCCACCATTCCTCTTCCAGTTTCTGGATAGGGACTTGGCATAACGAGGTCCATTTGTTCCTTATCATCTTCACATGGATCCCAAATTACCGTATCATTGATTGCACTTGACAAGGTTTCTTTTTCTATTGCTGGTGTCTGCAGCACTTGCATGACTTCAATGTTTGAATTATGGCAATTACTGGTATTGTTTTCCATGAGAGGTTTCTTTTTCGACGCCCTGGTGACATCTTTTGGAGTGTGGCTATTTTTGTTTTTCTTTACTGCAAATCTACCTGCTCGACCTCCTTTTCCTTTGGTTAACACGCCCTCCTTGGCTGTTTCCGTGATCAATGGTAGACTTTCACTTGCAGACCTTCTAAAACTGTGGATCCTTCTGCTCAGATGAGAATTCCAGTAGTTCTTTATCTCATTGTCCGTTCTTCCTGGTAAGTAACTGGCTATCAAAGACCATCTGAAGCCATCGAAATAATTAGCGATGAACATTAAATGCCATATTCCCATACAAATAAAATAAAATAAAATATAATGCATGGCAAAAGTGGTGAACCACCCTGCTCCTTTATGGTGGGAAAGAAAACAACGTCATCAAAATAACAAAACTGTGTGATCAGGAATCATCCAAAAATTTAGCTGGGGATCTTTCATTTATAAAATTTTCTCTAAACAAATCTAATGTGTGACCAGAGAGCAGGAGAAACGTCCCCAGTTCCGTTGGTCATGGTTTCCTCGTATATATACCCTTAAGAAGTAAGTCGTCTCCATAACTCTATCGGCATGTTGTCTCATCTCTATCCCTTATATATATATATTTTTTATTAATTACATAACATGTTTAAATGAATGTTAAATTAATGACATATATAGCTTATGAAAGTATAAAAATAAACGATAACGCTAGCTAGCATCAACGGGCTGCATAATGGCCGATATCATCGAGATGCTTGCAAAATGTCATATCGATTTAAGAACATATTAAACACACACAGCGGGTGGGTCAAACTCCGTCGTTAACAGCCTGTTCTTTAAAACCAAGTTAAACACATCTATGACCAGTACAGGGAAGCTAAATAGCATCGGCCAACAGGGGCAGGACAAGTTCGATTAGAAGAGATTAACATTTAATTAATTAAACTCACCAAACCCCTCCCAAACAAAGCTAGCTACGGATAGTCACTAATTAAGTAATTAATTAACCCATATATATAACATTAAGTGAAGCTTCTGCTAGCTGTCATCTTTTAATTATTAATTAAATCACAGCGTCTTGCAATTAACCTTGACTCGGTTCCCAAGTACTCCGTAGAGATCTCAATCTAGCCGCCTGAGTCTGTTTCACTCACCGTTTGTTTCCCTTTCATCTTGAACATACACTTTGTAATTATGCAATTCTTTAGCTACTTTTTTTCTTTTTTTTTTAATTACCAATGGATATACATTACTGGGAATTCTTAAATGATTTGGAGTAATCTCGTTTTTTTTGTTTAATATATAGTTACTACAGCACATGAATTATGAAAAATGTCATAAAAATCTTAAATACTCGAGTAAATAAAAAAGACGCTGTGGAAAACATATATTTCTTAGATATATTCTTTCTTTTTCGTAGCAAAGGCTGTGATGATTCCAGTCACCTAATTAGGCATTTACAACATTGTTTTTTTCTAGTTCACTACACCAAGGCAGGCACGGCCATTTTTCTCTGTGGCCTGCGTATCATAGCAAAACATATTAGAGGTTTTATTTAAGTTCACTTTGCCTTTGAAATGAATATCACACGGGTAGCATATGACTATTTCTCCAAAGAAGCTTTTTTTTTCTTTCTTTTTTCTTTTTCTTGACAGCAATTTTAGAGTTAAAAAAATGTTGTTGTTTAATTAGTGGCCATCATTCCAGTTCTTTCCCAACTAATTTACTCACTGAACATTTATGAAGGGAGATTCCAAAGCTGTCAGGAGAGGAAGTGAAAGAAAAATAGAAAGGTAAAGCAAAGCAAAGCAAAGAAAAGAAAGCAGGAAGGAGGACCAAGAAGAATTGAAATAACTAATGGAGGAAAATGCTGCCCTAATAATGCACTTACCTGTTGCCCAAAGAAGCATGCAATTGCACGATGATCTCTTCCTCCTCAGTTGATATGTTTCCTCTCTTCAGATCAGCTCTCAAATAGTTAATCCATCTCAGTCTGCAACTCTTCCCACACCTCAGTAACCCTTCAAAATGACAAAATAAAATGAAAACAAATCCCATGAAAAAGTCAACAACATGCTCTATGTAACATTGCATTCAATTTCAAAAGAAACAAGCTCGCAACCCATAACGAGCGACGTTCTTTTGAACAAGCAAGTATACCTGCATTCTTGGGCATTGACCTCCAAGACCCTTCTCCATTAGCTTGAATATACTCGGCCAATTTCTCATCCTCTTCTGCAGTCCACCTCCCTTTCTTCAAGCCCACTTTTTCACAACAAGGTGCCCTTCCCATTCTGTCTCTAGTGAGAAAGGGCTGTTGCTAAAGATTATAGTGTGTAACTTTTGGTGTAGACGAAAAAAAGTGTACCTTTGTATTATATAGCCAGGAGAGCCAAGTAGGATAGGTTCTTTTTATACAAGAGTGAAATGTTAAATTTGTGGCGGCAGACTTTACAAGGAGAGGGACAGCGACTCAGCGAGAGTGGGGGGCTAGTGCTGTACATAGATCTGTGGTGGTAGTTGGGCCACGAGAGCAACAAAATAACAATACATTCGTGGCATATCTCCACCGTCGAGAACCTGGTGCATCTTCACGTCGATGCCCTTGCACAACTGTAGAACCCATGATAGCTATAACCTATATATGGTTTACCTACATGTAGTTAAAATTATGATAGAATTTATTTTTTTTAATTTTTAATTTTTTTAAATTTATTTTTAACATCAATATATTTAAATAATTAATTTAAAATAAAAAAAATTAATTTTTAAAAAATAAGTTAGACTAAAAAATATAAAAAGAAAGAGGGAGAGTTAAATTATTTAAAAAAATATAAAAAGATAAAAGCTAATATATTCAAATTAAAAATAATTAATTATTCTAATATATTCAAGTTAAATTATTTTTTATTTTTTTAGAATTTATTTTTGATATAAATATATCAAAATTATTTTAAAAAATTATTTTTTTTAAATATGGTTGGACTACAAATTAAAAATATTAAAAATTATAAAAATAAAATAAAAGAACGTGAAGTAATTTATCAAAATTAAAGGAATTGAAGAAATGCTTTGAATCATTCTTTAGGATTTTTTTCTTTCAAACGAAATATATATACATTAAATCTTTTATCTTCATAGAGTGTTAAAGTCTAACAATATTTTTTTATATTGCTCCTTTTATTTTTTTTATATAGTTTTTTTTAATTTTTTGAATTATTAAATTCCTTCGACCATGTACTTAATGATTCCAATTCCTTTTTGTATCTTAATCTTATCCGATACATGTTAGGAGATTTATTTTGGGTGTTTTGCTGAAAAGAACATGGAAAGGAGATTTTTTTTATTGATGTAGATATTTGGGTCAGTTTGCGCACACCTCGACTAATTCCACGGGCCCTAAAATTAACGATCATGTAAGCCTCCAGTGGCCCTGAGGTTTATGGGACTCGAACTGGTGACTTCCAGGAAACAAACTCAAGGCTTGACCAATTGAGCTACACCCCTCAGGATTTTAAAAAAATTACATTGAGCTAGCACTGATAACCCATGTCCATTATATGTCTATATATGTTTTCTTTCTGCAATACCATTTTGTTGGGAAGTACGTGGAAATATGAGTCGATGATGAATCCCACTTGATGTTAGGAAATCTTTAAATTGCCCAAATATATACTCTCCCTCATTCTTAGTTTGAATTTGTTTGATTTTGCAATAAAGTAAGTTTCTAGCAAGTAGTTTAAAACGAATGAAGCAAGAGAAAACTTCAAATGAATCTAGAGTAATCATCAATGAAACAAACATAATAACGACTCCCATCATTAGACACAACTGGTGATATCTATACGTTTGAATGAATAAGATTAAGAGGAAATTCATAGACTATGTCTGAGAGAACAAAAGATGACTGAGTACTTTTGCCTAGCTAGCCTGTAAGACGAGCAAACAAAATCACAAGGAGTAGTGCTGATGATGGGAAGATTAAAGGAATTAGTTACATTTTTGGTGACTTGTAGAGACAAATGGCCAAGACGAACATGTCACACATCAACAAAAGTTTTAATTCCTACAAAGGAAACAAGAGATTGAGTTTTATTTGTAGAATTAGAAGACACACGAATGAGATATAGTCCTTCTTCACTTGCCCCTTCTAGTAGTGTGCATTTTGTTTTGCGATCCTTTGTTGAATAAAATGAGAGAAGTAGGAAAACAGATAATAAGATGATATATTATTTTGCAGAACTGAGTTGCTTTATATAGGCAAGTCAGTTAAATAAAAATAGGAATTAACAATTACATTTATTATTTTAGCCATAAAATCCTAAACATCCTTCTAAGAATAGGAAAGCAATATTGAAACTAAACAATGTGCAGAAGAACCGGTAAACAGAGCTGACATGGTTAGTTATTTTGCATGATTGGTGTTGTAGTTTTAACATCCCTTCTCAACATCAACGTCTTTTCTATTAACCATCCTGAGCTGATGATAAAAATTTTCAAACTTATTGCCACTCAAGCTTTTTGTAAATAAATCTGCAACTTGATCTTTTGTGTTAACATGTTTCAACTCAATTTCTTCTTGCAGAACCTTATCTGATAAAATGATAATGCACTTCTATGTGCTTAGTTCTTGCATGAAAGACTGGATTTTCAGCCAAATGTATTGTTGATTAGTTATCACAATACAATGTAACTGCTACCTTCATTGGCTGACATAGATCCTTAACTGGAGTCTTGTATCGTTCTTCTTTGAGAATAGCTTGGCAAATGTATCCCAAGCTTCTTTGGGAGTTTTGGCATCCCTTATATGCTTCAGCATATCATCGTCAATTGTTGTCTTCAAAGCAAAAAATGATTTGCCCACTTTTATCTTCCACTTCCTTAACGTACCATGTGTGTCTTCTGCTTTTGGTTGTAAAGTTTCACTTTCATTGACAACCTTCCATAAATCTTGACCTTGCATGTAGGATCATACATGTAAACCAAGTGTTGTAGTTAGTATGGTTGAGTTTTTTAATTCTACCAGTAACATACAGATCACCCATTACAAACAAAAGAAAGAAAATACACAACAATATAATGCCCACGATTGTGAGGCTCTGATATCAAACTGTTGAATAAAATAAGAGAAGTAGGAAAATAGAGAACAAGATGATATATTATTTTACAGAACTGAGTTGCTTTATATAGGCAAGTCAATTACATAAAAATAGGAACTAACAGTTACATTTATTATTTTAGCCATAAAATCCTAAACAGACTTCTAAGAATAGGAAAGCAATATTGAAACTAAATAATGTGCAGAAGAATCGGTAAACAGAGTTGACTTGGTCAGTTATTTTGCATGGCTGGTGTTGTAGTTTTAACATCCTTCACATACTAAGGTGCTAGGGAAGCTATATCACTACTATAATTGGTGATATGCCTATTTGCCCCACTATCAGTCAGCCAAGTATTATCTTCCAGCAGGGAGTTTGAGGGAGCTACCATGGCAACAAGTTGAGTGAGAGGATGTTGATCTTGGTAGTTTAAGTCAAACCTGTGGAAGAAAACTTAGACAATGTGGTTAATTTTCCTTTGGCAAATTTGACAGGCATAGGGATTAAGAACTTTACCATTTGAATGTTAATTTTTTATGAATGGTTGAAAATCCCCTTGCAATTGAGATTGACGAGCCATCATAGCAAAGTTGCCTATCAAATAGTTCAAGGTTGATGAGTTAAATTTAATGAAAATATTCAATAATTTTTCATGATTTATATATTTTTTGTTATGTTTAAAAAGATTTTCATAAAGTAAAGTCATTATGCCATGAAATTTCTGAGTTGGATCCACAAGCTCTCATTCAGGAAACCAGGATGAAAAGAATTGTTATCTATGGTTTGAGATCTAAATACAGGGGTTTCATTACTATAGTACAGGGATGGCAAGATCAACCATCACTTGTTGAGTTTGAAAATTTGTTTGCTGATCAAGAAGCTTTGGCTAAGCAAATGGGAGGAGCCTCACTAAAAAGTGAAGAGGAAGCACTTTACGCCAACAAAAACAGTGAGAATTTTAAGCAGTATGGAAATGGTGGATTTAAAAAGCACAATGATAAGATTAAAAATCGTTAAGGTGCAAGAAGTCGTGCAATGAGAGGTTGGAAAAATCAGGGTAACAATAAGAAATTTGAAGGAAAATGTTACAATTGCAGAAAGAAAGGTCTTATGGTAAAATTTTATACGTTGCGAACAAAGTTCATGGAGAATAATGCTGTTACTTCTAAAATTGAAGACGAATGGGATGTTGAGGCATTATTTGTTATAGAAGAAGAAAAAGATGAGCTAGCCTTTACAACAATAATATCTAATCAAATCAACTATGAGAAAGATTGGATAGTTGACTCTAGCTGCTCAAATCATATGACTGGAGATAAAGAGAAGCTGCAAAATTTGACAGAATATAAGGAAAAACGTGTGGTGGTAACAACCAACAACTCAAAATTATCAATAGCTCACGTTAGTAATACAATGGTCTCTAACCATTACAGTGATAATGAGGTATCACTTCAAAAAGTCTATCATGTTCCATGTATGAAGAAAAACCTTCCTTTTGTATCACAATTAACATCTTCAGGGCATTTTGTTTTGTTCGGTCCACAAGATGTGAGAGTATATCACAATCTTGAGATTGCAAAAGAACCACTGATAAAAGGGTAGAGACTAAAGTCATCTATGTAATGTCTGCAGAAACTGCATACATAGACAAGACAAAAAAGAACGAGACAACAGATTTTTGACATATGCCTTTGAGTCATGTTAGTTATTTTAAGCTAGTTATAATGATGAAGAAGTCGATGTTGAAGGGACTTCCTCAACTTGAAGTAAGAACAGACACAGTGTGTGCAGGATGCCAGTATGGGAAAGCTCATCAGTTGTCGTATGAAGAGTCCAAGTTTATAGCTAAGAAACCACTAGAATTAGTCAACTCCGATGTTTTTGGACCTGTGAAGCAAGCTTTTATCGGTGGGATGAGATACATGGTGACTTTTATTAATGATTTTTTAAGGTATGTGTGGGTTTTTTTTCAAAAAGAGAAATCTAAAACCTTCTCAAAATTCTAAGAGTTTAAAAGTGCAGCAGAAGCAAAGATTGGTGAGAAAATTCATTATTTACACACGGACAACTGGGGAGAGTACACATCAGACGAGTTCTCTAATTTTCTACTAGAATATCGAATACATCATCAATGCACATGTGCCAACACTCCACAACAAAATGGCATCGCAGAAAGAAAAAAACAGACACCTTATAGAACTCTGTCGCAGGATGCTCCATGCAAAGAATGTTCCAGGATGTTTTTAGGCAAAAACAATGAAAATTGCCTTTTATGTGATCAACAGGCTTCTTTAACAACAATTATATTTCCTTTCACCTTTTGAAAAACATGGAACATAAAACCTGCAGTTAGTTATTTTCGTGTTTTTGGATATGTATGCTATGTGTTTGTTCCTGGTCATTTACGTAACAAGATTGATAAGAAAGCTGTAAGGTGTATTTCTGTGGGATATGACAGTTAAAGAAAAGGGTGGAAATGTTGTGATCTTTTAACTGGGAAGCGCTATATATAACAAAATGTGGTGTTTGATGAAGCATCCTCATGGTGATCCTAAAAAAAAGAGACGTTACCATATTTAGATTCTTTGCAGTCTGTCCAACTTTAACTGGATTTAGGTAAAGGAGAAGTTTCAGATGATGGCATAGCACAACATCTTTGGTGAACATGTGTGTATGAACAACTAAGTGAAGAAGAAGAGCCTAACAGAACAGAGGAACCAAGACGATCAACAAGAATTAAAAGGCCAAATCCTAAATATGTCAATACTGCTATAACAGAAGAAGAAGACACAACAGAACCTGAGACATTTGAAGAAGCACAACTCAGTTTGGAGTGGAATAAAGCCATGGAAGAGGAATTTGCTGCCTTAGAATGAAATCAAACCTGGGAGCTTGTACCAAAACCAAGAGATTTGAAGCCTATTTCTTGCAAATGGGTTTACAAACTAAAATGTCGCACAAATGGATTAATTGAAAGATACAAAACACGTCTGTTATCTTGAGTTTTCTCTCAACAATATGGACTGGACTATGATGAAATGTTTAGTCCAGTTGCAAAGATTACAACTGTCAGAGTCTTATTGCACTTGCAGCTAACAAAGGTTGGAATATGTGGCAAATGAATGTGAAAAATGTGTTCTTACATGGAGAGTTGGATCGAGAAATCTACATGAACCAACCGATGAGATTTTAAAGTCAAGATCATCCTGAATATGTCTATAAGTTATGAAAGATGCTCTATGGATTAAAACAAACACCAAGAGCCTATTGTGGTAAAATTGCTGAATTTCTAACTTATAGTGGCTATTCAGTGACATCTGCAGATTGTAGCGTGTTTGTCAAATCATTTTAACACAAAGCTAGCTATTGTGATAGTATATATTGATGACTTAATCATAACAGGAGATTGTGAAGAAGAAATTCTCCTAATAAAGCAAAATTTGTCAGTTCGCTTTCAAATGAAAGAGCTCGGGCAACTCAAGCATTTTCTTGGTCTAGAGATTGATTACTCATGAAGGGTTGGTTCTTCATCAGAAAAGATACTCCAGAGATTTATTGAAGAAGTTTGGAATGGTTAATTGCAAACCAATCTCGATACCAATTGAAGCAAATGTAAAAGTTTGTGCTCTCGAAGGGAAGGATTTAGAAGATGCAACAATGTATCGACAATTGGTAGGCAGTTTGATTTACTAAACTTTAAGTAGACTAGATTTTTCTCATGCAATTGGTGTGATGAGTCGATACATGCAAAATCCGAAGAAACTTCATTTATAAGTAGTTTGGCGAATTTTAAGATATGTAAAAGGGCACACTCGATGATGACATTCTTTATAGAATGGAGATTGCAAGCTAGTTAGTTTTTGTGACGCTGACTGTGCAAGTGATCATGATACTCGATGTTCAACTACTGGGTATGTCTTTATGCTTGGATGGGGAGCAATCTCTTGGTGCAACAAAAGACAATCAACTGTGTCCTTATCAACGACTGAAGCAAAATATCGAGCTACAACAATGGCAGCACAATAGAGCACTTAGCTCATATGATTATTGAATATAAAAGCATATTAAGTGATGAAATTATATAAAAAAATTATACATAAATTAGGCAAGCTGATAACCATTTAAGACATTTGAAAAAAAAAACTTTTTAAAAAATAAAAATATTTTAATGCTCAAGTCAATATATGTATATATAAAAAAAATATTAGAAAAAGAAAAAATAAAATGAAAATTGGAGTGTATATCTAGCCTAAAATTAGTACGGTATAGAACCGAATCGGGACATCTTGAAAATTTTCTTTTGAAGTTATAGTAATAAAATGGTCTATTTAAATCAATATTTTTAATAATTTATTTTATATGTTTATTCATTAGAAAACTTTAATTCATTTAATCATTTCTCGTTAATAATCCTCGTTAAAGAAAGAATGGCGTTAACTCTCAAATATTAAAAGAAAAAGAAAAGGAAAAAAAGAATTGGGTTCACCGGAGGCATGCAATTGGCAGCTCGCCGCCGCCATGAATCGCTGATCGTTGAAAATCAGATTTGCAAAGATGGCCTCAAATGGAAGGGCCGGGATGTTCTTAGGCCTTACCCATTTCTCTCAATCCTTTTCTCATTTCATTCATTACAGAAAAAGGTTAAAGGCTAAAAGGCCCAATTCTTAATGGACCTGTGCCCATTTCCATGACTCCTTTCTTGTTAAAAGTAGCGACGTCGTTTACAACTATACCTTCAGTCAGCTCTCTCCAGGTGGGTGCCGTGTGTAGCTGGCTAGGCAGCACCATGACCAAAGAAACAAAACGAGGCAGAGACGCACGTGTCAGTACTTCATTGGTTTTAGCAACCTAGAGCCTCCTCTCATTGGTTAGTTTGAAGAGAGAACACGTCGCCAAAGTGTCATGTTTTTTAGCGTTTTGGTTTAACTTCCACCACGCCATGCAGTCTCTCCCTGGAACACTAATATTATAGCATAGCAAGAGATCTTGTATTCTTTGAGACGATTCGAGAGAGAGAGAGAGAGAGAGAGAGAGAGAGAGAGAGAGGGCGTGTGTATTCAGAGACGACAAGTCATTCAACATTGCTCAGCTTTGGCAGAAATCAATCATCAGCAAACCCTAGTGGCTTTAAGTTAAGTTTTGGAGAGATCCACCAATTCTCTCTCCTCCTCCTGCCATCTTGTAATCTTCTCTTCTGAACAATGGCCAACAAGCTCTTATTCTTATTATGCGTGGTGGCTCTATCACACTACGCTCTCGTAGCCATTGCAGGGTGCGCATCTCTTAATCATCTCTGCTCTTTTACGCTTACGGCTTATTATTAGAGCGTTGGATTTGCTGATTAATAATAGTGGGTGCAGGAAGAGCTATTACGAAGTGTTGCAAGTGCCGAAAGGCGCGTCGGACGAACAGATCAAAAGAGCGTATAGAAAGCTAGCTTTGAAGTATCATCCTGATAAGAATCAGGGAAATGAAGAGGCTAATTTGCGATTTGCTGAGATTAGCAATGGTATATTTCTTCTTCTTCTTCTTAATTTACTTACTATTTTTTTTATGTTTATCGATAATCTGATTGATGTGTTGGGTGGGTAAATTAATTGTTCAGCGTATGAGGTGTTATCGGATAGTGAGAAGAGGAATATATACGACAGGCATGGTGAAGAGGGACTTAAGCAGCATATGGCTAGTGGAGGCAGAGGTGGAGGAGGAGGAATGAATTTTCAAGACATTTTTAGCCAGTATGTTCAATTCTTCTTTTCCAATATCTGCTTGTTCACTTCTTCAATGTTTGTTTTAAAATGGCATGATGCTCATGCATTTCGCTCAACTTTAATCAACAAAGGGTTACAAGATCTTGCAAACATTTTGTTGCATTCTAGTTTTGTTATGAGGTTAGGATCTTTGCTATATTTAGATTTAATGTTCCTTTTGTTGTACTCTGATCTTCAATGTTCCTTTCGCTGTACTCTGTCTTGCCCGCAGCCATTCATTATTCTTATCCTGGTTGTGCCTGCATAAACTGCTGTTTAGTTGTGCTGGTCAGCTATCGCTGTCTGAAAACTAAGGTTACCATCGTACTCATGCACAAGTGGAGAGTGTTAGTGCTGAATGTTTTTCTTTGAAATTAGTGGGTCTGTTATGCGTACATAAAAATTCCATTTCACTTGAGTTTTAGTAGATAACGACATTTCTGCTAATTTAGTATTATGGTTTTGTGTTGTGCATTTGTTTGTGTATAACCATCAATTTTTTTCCTTTTAAATCCTAATGTCAAAATCTCATATTTCTGACCAAATGGTTCTTCTAGATTTTTTGGTGGAGGTCAGATGGAAGAGGAAGAGAAAATCGTGAAGGGTGATGATGTAATTGTAGAATTGGATGCAACACTGGAAGACCTGTACATGGGTGGGTCACTGAAGGTGAGGGACGCTTAAATCTGTAATTGAACATTCTTGTTGTAGAAATTGAATTCCATTGGTTAATACAAACACATTTTTTGGAGGTCCTGTAAACCCTACGTGATGCAATAGTTAAACATTTGATTTTAGCCTTTCAAATGGGAACTTGCATGATGTTTGGTGGGATAAGGCTTAGTTGAGTCAAGTCGTTAACTATTGAGTTTCAAGCTCAAGCAGCAGTCTTTGAGATACATTTCGTACCCTACTCATTTTCAGAAAATTGCCAATATGCTATGTAATAGAATGCAGTCAAAGTAGATCATTGCAGTATGTGTTACCAAACTTCGGATTTCACGATATGTTTGGTAAATGTAATGAAATGTAGTGGTAAAAGAAAGCATGAAAGTCTTTCTTACATTACATTTCATGCTGCCAAACCTAGCCCTTTTAGCGTGTGAGAATTGTTTGCATTAGCATCAATTGATGCATCTGGACCATGCATGCAATATGCCTATCTCTCATGCTCATGGAAGTAGACTATTTTGCATGCATGGTCCAATTGTGACAGTCGCCACTGATGCTACTAGCACTTCTCTTAATGAATATGCAATATGGGAATGTTTTTGTGCAAACATAGTGAGTATGAGCAAACATAACTTTAAGCTGCGGCAATTATATGATTATGTTAGTGTCTTGTGTTCTTCTTGGAAGCTAGCACGGAAAACACGAGCTAAGGGGACAAATTTGTGTATGCTTGTGTGCATTTACTTGCTGCTGTAATCAACAAAAGTTAGGGTCATATCTGTTTTTATTTTCTATTTTGCCCGAGAGAAGTATAAATTGATTGCAGTAAGATTTTTGATTGGTTTGTTTTTGAGCTTGACTTCTTTTTTTACCCATCAGGTTTGGAGGGAAAAAAATGTTATAAAGCCAGCCCCTGGCAAAAGACGCTGTAACTGCAGAAATGAAGTTTACCACAAGCAAATTGGTCCAGGAATGTTTCAACAGATGACAGAGCAGGTATACTATGACTCGACAATCCTGTTGTACAAGTTCCGATGGATCTTGTTTGAAATTATTTATAAGTAATATAGTACTTGGAGTATATTGACCCCTTGTTGGTTTGAATGTTTAGTTTCACCCAACTCCAGTACTGTAAGATTTCTCTCTATTCGTCACATTTCCTATTATTTTTCTTTCAGGTCTGTGAGCAATGCCAAAATGTCAAGCATGAAAGGGAGGGATATTTTCTTACAGTTGATATTGAGAAAGGGATGCAAGATGGACAAGTAAGCTCCCTGCACCATTATGCTTAAGATACTTAAATATTGCTTTCGGATAGAAATTTTTGTTTCCTTTGCTGTATCATTATGAAAGCTGTCGTCAACATCTTTCTTTTTAAATGCTTACTGCCTATCTTTGATGGAAGTTATGTATATACAGTGATAGTAAATTAATGTCTAGCTATGAGCAGCATGCATGACCTTAATCGGTCCTTTGTTTTGGCTTTCCATATTCTGTTTCCATTGCATTTTAAAGAAGGCTTCTTGTTTGTGTGCCTCACATTGGCAATTTCTTTAGATTCCTTAATTGACTTGCCTATTTGGGGATGATGATAATCAATTAGAACCCTCAACTGTTATTTGGAACATTATCAAGCATGGAATTGTGGGTACCATACACCATTGTCCTACTTGTCATCTGAATACGCATTTCCCATGTGTGCAGTCTGCAGATTTATCGGTCATATGTTATGCAATTTCAAAATCCATGGAAAATTATTCTCTCACAATTTGGGTGGCAAACTATAACTCATTGTTAGATCTGCGATTATGTTTCTTGTCATAATTCTTCCTAATTATTAATCTCGTGTCAGATATTTGGATATGATTTTTGCCAAGAATATTTACAGCAGGGATGGTATTCATCATTAGTTATGGTTGTACGGGAATCCTTATTTATGCCATTGCCATGTCTTTTTAGCATAATGTTACTGTGCATGTTACAGGAGGTGGTTTTTTATGAAGACGGCGAGCCTATAATTGATGGAGAGCCTGGAGATTTGAAGGTTAGTTTAAACACAGTTGTGATGTGGTTTCATTACCGCTGCTGCTGCTGCTACTGTTGCTTTTGTTCTTGAAGCAAAAAATAATTTTATCATGCTTCTGGCAGTTCCGAATTCGGACAGCACCCCATGATGTCTTCAGAAGAGAAGGCAATGACTTGCATGCTACTGTCACCATAACACTGGTAAATTTTGTGATGATTGAAGTATCCTTCACACACACCCCCTTCTTTTCCTTTAAATGCTCTATGAGATGAGTTCTGCTTCCACCGCTGAGTTGAATTTATGAACCTTTATTTTTCATCAGGTTCAAGCGCTTGTTGGTTTCAAGAAGACCGTTAAACATCTTGATGAACATTTGGTGGACATTAGCTCGAAGGTAAGTTTTCACATGTTCTTTATAGTTCTGTGTTTGTTAATAGATACTTGACTTCGTAGGTCAGAAGGTTAAGAAACAGCAATGACATGTAAAATTGTGTTCAGGGAATCACTAAACCCAAGGAAGTAAGAAGGTTCAAGGGGGAGGGAATGCCACTGCATTTTAGCAATAAGAACGGTGATCTCTACATCACGTTTGAGGTTCTTTTCCCCGCGTCACTATCTGAAGACCAGAAGACAAAGATCAAGGAAGTTCTTGGCTAGGCAGGCTGTAGAAATTAATTTCTTTCGCGTCCTGAACTGTTCAAATTGTAAAATGGCATTATATAGAAAATCAGAAAGCGGCATGGTTTTTGTTTCTTACACTTTGTTGAGGAGTAGCATACATACTATTTGTTTCGTACACTTTGGGTACTATTTTTTGCCCATCTAAGCTAAAATCTCCCTTGTTTCTTAATGGATTGTTAGTGAAAAGTGCAATAGAAGGTCAAATTAAAGATGAATTGCTTTAGGTGTTCCGCCTCTATTGGAAATGACTGCTTCAGTTTCCTGATGTGCGCTTGATTTCCGATTTTAGATAATTCAACCTGTACTGCCATGGATGCAATTTATGAATAATCGAGTTCTAAACCTGCGTTATTTCTCATGCTTCCTGAAGTTGGTTTTGAGGACCTTTCAGAGCTGCGGCTTACCCAAAGTAAATGTCTGCTTCATTAGCCTGCGTCCTGCACAGCCAATCCTTCTGAAGTGGAATTTTTGGAAT
>Ga0325414_1003511_pt1 | contig 16304 bp, 6 predicted proteins | sample PopdelMetagenome_8_FD_206183 | JGI IMG/M metagenome (GOLD analysis project Ga0325414, IMG submission 206183) | Populus deltoides microbial communities from Bellville, Georgia, United States - Leaf-PdKOR-R3 | ecosystem: Host-associated > Plants > Phyllosphere > Phylloplane/Leaf | place: USA...
ACACACACACACACACACACCCATCAATAAATGTATACTATTTCAGCTAGTTAATTATATATATTTTGTGGGCAAATTATTCTATTTGACTCTTTGAGCAAAGCTGCTTAGCTTAGGGCTTTCTGTTTTCAGCACTTACATGATAGAACATGATGTGATCTTGATCAAATCCTTCTTGTGTTTCTTTAGTAAGACGTTAGATATCCATATAGACACCAAGCACCGCCCGACTTCCATTAATTTTCCATAATATGAGATCATATATAATTGAAATAACCACAAAAATTAATTTCACATGAAACACCTTTTGTTTTCCTCCATCCAGCTAGATGTAATTAAGGATGAGTGCCGGTGTTTTGATCTCATTATATTTATTAATATTTTGCTGGTACAAAAAAACGAATTTATAGATGGGTTGATCGTGCATTTAATTAATAGCAAACATTTTCACGCCCCTTGTTGTAGTTAAAGATTATAATGATTATGTTTATAGAACTAATTGAATGTTAATATATTATTTTTAAAAAAATTAATCTCAGGATTTGAACTTGAAGTACTATATATCCCCAAAAATTAAAAAAGAATTTCTTGGAATTTTAATCTCTAATTAGCGACATGATGCAAAATGGTTTCGAAATAGTTTGATTATTTTAACTGCTTTTATTAAAGGGTAACAATTGCTAAGATAATAAGGGTTTGTTTATTTTTGTATTTTAAAAATATTTAAAAAAATAATATATTTTTTTATTTTAAATTAATATTTTTTTGTGTGTTTTTAGATATTTTTTCGTGTTAATATTAAAAATAATATTTTAATAACATTTTTAAAAGCCATGCAAAGAAGAAAAGAAAAGGAAACCTACGATGATGGACGGTCATAGATGGACGCTTTGACTTGGTGATACCAATGGAGATCTTATTGTTTGGACTTTGGAGTTTATATCAATTTGAGTCAACGACCCTGCCTTCAAGAGAGACTTTTTACTTGTATTTTTCTGCAAAACTTTTCGTGCTTAGAACTCTCCCTAGGGTTTCGTTCTGGTTCGGTCAATGAAGACTGTTGAGTGCCAACTTGCATTAGCTACTAGAGCCCATGACGGCAACAGGAGACCCCGAGGCAGGTAAAATGTCTGACACCATTAGGGCTCACTGGGTCCCCTCGCAATAAATTGGAAATGCCCACACTATTCCCTGATGTTGATCTGGGGCATCTATAGGAAGGCACCTTGACATCGCCTTGTCGTTTATTGATAATCTTCGTTCACATTATCAACATTTTGTGCTAATTAAGTCTTCCACGTCGAGAGAATTAACCGAACAATTCTGCTCGCATGGATTGGATTTGACCTAATTCCAACGCAAAACTGATGGCATCCTTTTCTTTTAGAAAATCCATATTTTTCCTGCCAAAATCATTTATGGCAGAACCCTAGGAAGTGACATGCTGGTTAATAAAGTCTACTTGTTTCTTGATTTATTTTTTTTATTTTTTTAAGATTGGTCCTGGAGTCCACATCAAAGAGAGAATTTATTAAGTATTTGTGAAAATATTATATCAATATTGAGGATGTGCCTTTAATTAATATCAACCAATTGAAAAACTTTATTGATTGAATATATATATATATATATATATATATATATATATTGATTCAAAGAAAAAGGGTGGTGTGAACTTTAAATTAATAATTGAAAATGGGTATTGGTTCTTATATATAGTCTTGATAATGAAATTGGATTTTAATAGTTTTACCCAATTGATTTGATTAAATTATTAATTGAATCCCAGTACATATACTCTATTATTATTATTATTATTATTATTATTATTATTATGGTGAAACTCGAGTCCTTGTTCATTTATAATTACTAACTCTATAGTCTATGTGACTTTGAGACATATAAAACAGGTAGTAAATTCAGGGGAAAATAGCTGAAGTGTCAATATGTCATTGACTCATTATACATCGCCCTTTTTTCTTTTTTTTTAAGAAAGAAATAAAGTACTCGTTAAACTATCTGCAAATAAACAGGCTAATATTTAACTGAATTGAAATTCTAAGGGTTTAATAAAAATGAATTAGCCTATATTTATCATATTAATGTATATACATATTAAATGGGGTTTCGAATTCCTGATCAATGCATATGAAATAATTAAAATAAAAAAAATGTTATCAATTGAACTTAAAATATAAATCTAGAGCTTAACCAGCTTAAAATCAATTAATTAAAACAACTGATAGAGAAATAATAATGAAAAAAAAATAATTTTAAATTAAAAAAAACAGCTTAATGTAGTAAAATAGTGAAGATGAGGCAAAAAAACATGAAGGAATTAAGTATTGGTATAATTCATCCATTTCTTCTGTTTATATATGTGCCATCACGAAATGATAGCTTAATGTAGTAAAATAGTAAAAGAAAATAAAGCTTTCCCAAAAATTAGAAAACATAATTAGATGTCGCCGTTACATGATAAAATGTCATATATGGATTATATCCAGAGGTCAGGCCTTAGCTTGAACATGTTTTTTTTTTTTTTTGTCAAAATTGGAGTAAAGGACTAAAAAGTCAATGTTGAAACTTGAAAATCTGTACATGTGTATAACGAGTAAAAGCTCAACTAAAATTTCCAAGAAAATAAATACAGTTGACATCAACAAGTGACAACTAACAAGTAGAAATAACACCCAAATGCTCAAATTATTATTATGATTGCTATTGCTAGCAATTTGCCAATAATAATAATTATAGTCTTATTAGTCTTATTATTATTATTATTTTCATAACCAATATCATTATTATTATCACTATTGTATAATAAATTTATTTTTAGAATAACGTGTTTAATTCAATCAAAATTAAGTTTTATCTTCAAACAATTTTAAAGGTATATATTTACAAAAAATTGTATTAAGAAAATTAATGTTTATCACTTTGAATGTTTTTTTATTTAATTTTGTCCTCGTACTTTTAGTTTTCTTTTTGTTTAATCCTTTTTTAACCTAGTTTCATTGGATAAAGTTGAAAATTGTAGTGAAAAGACAAAAATAAAGGAGAGAGGATCGACCACAAAGTAAAATATTTAGAAAATTCATGATCATTCTTAAATTATCAACATTTCTTATTTTATTTTAAAAGTTTATTTTATTTATTTATTAGTTTCTAAGTTGAGAGAGAAGAGAGAAAGTCACCAGAAACCAGGAGAAGAAAGAGAAAATTATTAGTTGTCAAGATTTTTCCTAAAAAAACGATGATTATGATGTTAATGAGTTCCTTTCAATGAAAGAGGTTACATAATGATGAATTTTTACCTTCATGTTGCCATAAAAAACAGATTGAGGCTTGAGAAGTTTTATAATTCAAGTTTTTTTTTTTTTTTGCAATTTCTAATTGAGTTTTTGCTATTTCAAGGCTATAAATTGATTTATCAAGATTTATATAGTGTTTCTAAAGTGTTTTCATGTGAAAAATAGTTTAAAATAAGGTATTTTTGTCTGAAAATCAAAAACTCAACTTTCTAGTGAATTTCTGGCAACCTAAAATGGTTAGAGATAGGGCAGTTGGAAGACGCATTGTCAACAATTAGATGACGCATCATTTATTTTTTTTCCACAAAAAAGACAAATAATATGTCATTCGTTTTTAAAAAAATAAAATATATGTGTGTGTAAACAAGGTTAGGCGTGTGAGTCTGATTTTCCCGCCCAAACACATATGACCTTCTATTTGGGCCATGTGCTGGGGCTAACCCCTTTCAAGCCTAAGCACACATGACCTTCTTTTACTAGGTCATTTAATGGGCTTGATCCCTTTCTTTTTTTTTATTTTTATTTTTATTTGTTTTTTATAATAAAAAAAGTATAACATGATATTCTTTACCATTTAATTTTGATATAGTTTTTAAATAATATTGTAGGTTTTCATTAGAATGTTAATTTTTTTGAATTATTATGTACCTAATATGCAAAACTTTAGTAGTAATAATAAATTTCTCACGAATATTTTCTTCAAAACAAATTTTTAATTTTTAATTTTTTAATTAGATTTTTGACATGATTTTATCATATTTGTTATTTTTTTTTACAATCATAGTTAAATATAAAAATTAAAAATATTATTTAAATATATTTTTGAATAAATAAAAATATTTAATAAAAATATTATTTTAATACACTTTAAAAAATAACTATTAAAATAATATCAATCGAGCTCTTAATATGCAAAAGTTAATGGCCAAGATATACAACTATGATTGTAAAAAAAAAAAAACAAACAAAAATGTATATGCAATAAAGTTAATGGTTGAGTATATTTTTATATAATAAAACTATTCTTCAATTGATCTTCAATTAAATTAATTTTTTCATTACCTTTTTATTTTTAAAATGTTATTACAAAGTAGACAGATAAAAAGTTTTTTCCATGAATTACGTGATTAATAAAAATGATTTGGCCTGATTTTTTTTTAAAATAAACTAAAAACTTAACATATAGATAAAATTAATTTAATAAAAAATATATAAAAAAATTTAAAAAATACTTTATTATATAATTACATATTCAGCTATTAACCAAAAGAAAAAAAATAGTGAAACCCAAAAAAATATTTTTATCCTAAATGGTACGGTACCTCAATTACTGTGCCCACCTACATTCTCCTTCCGTGGCGTTTTTAAATGCGTTGAGTATCGAACAAAGCAGCGTTTGACTTTGGCTATTGCGTGGCTGTCATCTACCTATCTGATAATATAAGCCGATTTTACGCCACGCGCACTGCTTAAAGCCTTGGCACTCGCCAATGAAATCTCATCGCTGTGTCCCACGTCAAACCATGACCCACACCTTTCACTTCTCTAAAGTCAACTCTCAAACCACTACAGTCAATAATCACCTTTGGATTCCAGCAGAAAGATGCCCTTTTGAAGGCGCGTGAATAACCATATCACGAGATACTTTCGAGTAATGTTAATCTTATCGATAAAAATCTCGAACAAGTAAATCTTACTGATAAATCTCATAAATATAAAAATATTATTTTTTCGAAAGAAGAAAACATTTAAGCTTTTTTTTTTTTTTCCCGTTTTTGTTTTGTTTTGCTACAGTTAAAACCCTGTTAGTTTTATAATTTAATGTTTTCTTTATTTCATGTCTCCTACAGTTAATATAATCTAAATTGTTATATGCAATTAAATGAACACTATGATTTAATTGATTGTAAGAAAATAATGATTTAATTACTTATTATTTTCAGCTATCTAATGAATTTAAATTATTATTATGTTGATATATAAATTATAGTTGATCATATTATATCTGAAATAAAAGATGATTAAAATGTAGTATTATATATATATTTAGTTTTTTTTAGTTTGTTTTTTTTATGTTTTAAAAATATTTTAAAAACAATTTAAGATTTTTTTATTTTAAATTCAATTTTTTAGTATTTTCAAATCGTATTAATATCAAAAATAAATTAAAAAAATAAAAATAATAATTTTTAAAAAAATTATTATCATATTATCAAACTAACTTTTTTTTTTTTTTTTGAGTAAAAGGCTCGGTGATAAAATACGTAAGTTCATAAATGTGTAGAGCAAGGGTGGCATGAACGTAGTAAATGGCTATTGCCATGAAAAGCCTGAAATGATTCAGGCATTCAATGACAAGATTGCAGATAAAGGCTAATTATTAAAAAAGAAAAAGAAAAAGAATGGAGATTCACGCATTTTTTTTTTATTTTCTTAAACTCTTGGTATTTTCTTTTTTTTTTTATTTTTAATTAATATAGGTGTTCAGGTCAGGTTGGACGCATATTGACTAATCCCACAGACTCTGAAGTTAACGACCATGTAAGCCTCCAGTGGCTCTGAAGTTTGTAAAACTCGTATTAGTGGCCTCTAGAAAGTAAACATAGAGCTTGACCAGTTGAGTTATACTCCTCAGAATTTTTTTTTATTGTTTTTACACCTGTTGCACAACTGTGTTGTTTTTTACACTTGTCTTTCCTATACTCATTCTTCTTTCCCATTATTTTAGGAGAATTATTAATTAAATTCTAAAATATATGGGAATTTATTGTACAAAAACGCACTATGGATTCCCTAATAAAATACCATGAATTTACTCTTTAGAATTTTTTTTCTCATTTTTTTTTGGCATTATAAGATCAAATTGTAAATCAATTAGGTTTATAGGAAATGGTGAAATTAAAAAAATAGAGCATGGTGAAAAAGACAATGAAAATAGATAGTTTTTTTTTAACTTTAGAAAAATGTTCATTGTAGTCTTAATATTTTCCAAATTATATATACCGTGTCCCTCTAATTTTCAAAATTTCAAAACAATGTCACTTTTAATCCAAAACTTTATTTTCATTATTTTAAAGTTCTTAATTTAAGAGGAGAGAGAGAAATCACAAAATTTCAGTTGTAGAAAAGAAAATAAATGTTGACATCGATTCACGCCATCAAAATTATCTATCTTAATGCCAACAGTTTTTATTTGGTAAGAGGATTTCCATTTAAGTTTTTTTCACATTCAAATTGCCTAAAAAACCAAAGCCCGGGAAGAATTTTGATTTCAAGTTGATATGGGGTTTTTGTGCGGCTTTTTTTAGGTCTTTTTAAACCATTGATGGGTTTATCAATGAGTTTATAGTGTTTTGGGTAAAAAATAGTTTGAAAATAGAATTTCTAGGTCACAAAACTATTAGCCGTGATTTTTCAGCTACTAAATCTAAAGTAAAATAGATGATATGTCGTCTGACTTTTTTTTTCAAAAATATTTAGGGCAAACGACATTAACAATGAATAAAATAAGCGCTTGCACGTGGGCCCTTTTTAATTGGGCAGGCAAGCTAGCTTTGCTTGCCAAGTTTAACAACACCTGACCTCTTTTTTCATCTAATTTTATTTTTTTAATTGATATCCTTTTTAATATGCTATTTTTTTTGTTTTTCTTTAATTTTGATTTTTTTAATATGTATTTGTTTTTAATTTTTTAAATTTATATTTAAATTAATACACATTCTCTCTGATTTTTTATTTTGTTTATTTAGCCTTTTAAATAACAACTTGTTTTCATTAATTATTTCTTATGTATTTAATTTTTAAAGAGATTATTCTAATTCATCTATATTTTTTTTACTTTATATATATATATATATATATATGGATAATATTTTTAATATATGTAACCTTGCATAATATTTTTTTCCTTTTATTTTATTCAATAAATTTCATGTGTGTGTCTATTTTTATTATCATTTAATTAAATACAAGCTTGATTTTGAAAAAACAAAGTCATTAAACACAATCGGATAAATGACATGTATTACGAGATCAAATGTTTTGATATACATCCGTCTCTTGATTTTTCCACTTAAATCTTTATTTATTTTTAATGATTTCTTTTAATTTATTAACACAAGTGGTTCACGATTTATTTAATTAGATGCATGCATAAACTTTTCTATTTACACTTTAAATTTTTTTATGTAAAAAAAAAAACACATAAAAAAAGATTGCATATTAAAAATTCTATTTTTTTATCGAATATTTTTTTTCTCACTCACTACAAAGCGTGGGTCACATAGCTAGGTAGTATTTAATGTATTTTCCCCTCATTTTTCTATTTCTTCTCTTTTCACGATAGCCATATTCCCTTTGTTTGTATCTTAAAATAGACTAGAATTTTTCTTTCATCTGATTTGATGCACTTATGGTTCTCTCTCCAAATCAATAATAAAAAACGCACATAAAAAAATATCATTTGAATTCAATTTTAATCCATAGATTCATAATCCAAGGCAAACCAATGATATCATCAATGGCTATTATTGAATCGCAACAAACTCATTGTTAAACATAAAACAAAGCTATATTTATTCTAACTTTCATATTATCTTTTGTTTTTTATTTGATGTCCATTACCGTGTTAAAAATATTTCAAATACATTTTTCTTAATTAGCATGACACCTAAATTTTGACAGAGAACATTAGTCTTCCAATAAGAAAATTCATATAAAATACTTTACTTTACTTAATTATAGATCACACCAAAATTAGGAAACTTTTACTTCCTAGGTTGAAAATTCAATACAATATCCTCATATTATGATACTACTTTATACAATTCAGTACCCGATAATATATATAGGAGGTGCAACATCCTTTTTGAATTTATCATTTAAGAAGTCTTTTCTATTTTTTTCTGTAATGATGATGACTTAGCAAGAACCTCCAGTGATAATAATAAAAAAAACTTTACTACAATTCATCAACAAAAAAGCCTTATTGTTTTTTCATAAATAAGGACAAGCTAATTTTCCAAGTGTGTTCTATCTCGAAACCATAACATACATATGAGAATAATTTATAGTCCACATCAAAGTTGTTTTTATTTGATAATTTTGTTTCCTTGTGACATTATATGTGAAGTCTTGTATGACCGTAATTGTTTCAAATCATCAATCAATGGTTAAAGAAAAATATTTATATTCCTACCTAGATTTTAAAGACCAGGTATGACTGTAGATATGACCGACCAATAAGAACAATATGCAGCAAATGACCTAAATGAATTGAGACCATTTGTATACAAAACAAGATGCATATGTTTTATGGTTCCATTGAAAAAAAAGGGCACCCTATTAAGCCGTTTCCAAGATTCACCATTGAAATGGTGCACCATAACTCCATCCTTTGCATCAAGTAAATGATGTCATGTCACGTGCTCAGATATTTTCAGAGACATAAATAACCTTTGTAGCCTAGAAATAATTGGGAAATATCTCAGTTTTTTTGTACACGGCAAGTGTCCTTCATCTACCCATATTGTGTTTATATTGAGCATGCTCACATGTTTTACACTCAGTTAAGTTTACTTCTTCACTGTAGTTCAACATGCAAAAATTTAAACATATATCAACGTTTGGATATCATAGGCCAAAGGGTTTCATAATGAATGTTACAACATAAAAATTATCTTTCAGTCTATTTTTTCCAGGCAAAATGCTTTTTTTGCCTCATTCATACCATAATCAAACATGATGATAAACACTTATGCAATGCCCGGTAATTTATTGTTACTTTTGCACCCATTCTATAATGGTTTATCAAAATCTTTTAAAAGTTAAAAAAACCTAGTTGCATCTATATTTAATTCTTCATCAACACATGAACTTTCACTTTAATAACTAAGATTTATTCTCATTGCATCCATCACTATACTCTTATAATGATTACTATAATAATTTATAACATTATGTATGTTGCTAGAACTAGATATTGAGCCATCAATCTTTTTTTAACATGGTCTCCTATGGAACAAAAGGTTCTCTGTGTGCAAATCAACATAAATATTTCTCAACGAACCCTTTTTTAGAAGATGCATAATCATAATATCTGATTGGTGGAACTTTTTGTTTTTACATTTCACACATATACATCTAATTCTACCTCCACTAATATTCTTTGGATTTGAAAGTGCAAAATTAATAAAACTCTCAACCCTTTTACAATAATCTTCTCTCTACAACCCTTGTGGTGAATATATCCAAGAACGATCATCTATTACTTAGAAAACCCATATAGAATAATGATGACAACATTTCTTAAACTCTTGGTATTTTCTTTTCTTTTCTTTTATTATTATTTTTAATTAATATGGATGTTCAGGCCAGGTTGGACGTATCTCGACTAATCCTACAGACTCTGAAGTTAACGATCATGTAAGTCTCTAGTGGCCCTGAAATTTATAAAACTCGAATTAGTGACCTCTAGATGACCAGTTTTGTTATACCCCTCAGAATTTTTTTTATTGTTTTTACACTTGTTGCACAACTGTTTTGTTTTTTACACTTGTCTTTCCTATACTCATTCTTCTTTCCTGTTATTTTAGGAGAATTATTAATTAAATTCTAAAATATATGGGAATTTATTGTACAAAAACGCACTGTGGATTCCCTAATAAAATACCATGAATTTACTATTTAGAATTTTTTTTTCTCATTTTTTTTTGGCATTATAAGATCAAATTGTGAATCAATTTAGGTTTATAGGAAATGGTGAAACTAAAAAAAATAGAGCATCATGGTGAAAAAAACAATGAAAATAGATAGTTGATATTGAATACAAGCTTGATTTTAAAAAAATAAAGTCATTAAACACAAGCGGATAAATGATATATATTACGAGATCAAATATTTTGATATACATCCGTCTCTTGATTTTTCCACTTAAATCTTTATTTATTTTTAATGATTTCTTTTAATTTATTAACACAAGTGGTTCATAATTTATTTAATTAGATGAATGCATAAACTTTTCTATTTATATTTTAGATTTTTTTATGTAAAAAAAAACACATAGAAAAAGATTGCATATTAAAAATTCTATTTTTTTGCTGAATATTTTTTTTCTCACTCACTACAAAGCATGGGTCACATAGCTAGGTAGTATTTTAATGTATTTTCCTCTTCTTTTTCTATTTCTTCTCTTTTCACGATAACCATATTCCCTTTGTTTGTATCTTAAAATAGACTAGAATTTTTCTTTCATCTGATTTGATGCACTTATGGTTTTCTCTCCAAATCAATAATAAAAAACGCACATAAAAAAATATCATTTGAATTTAATTTTAATCCATAGATTCATAATCCAAGGCAAACCAATGATATCATCAATGGCTATTATTGAATTGCAACAAACTCACTGTTAAACACAAAACAAAACTATATTTATTCTAGCTTTCATATTATCTTTTGTTTTTCATTTGATGTCCATTACCGTGTTAAAAATATTTTAAATACATTCTTTTTAATTAACATGACACCTAAATTTTGATAGAGAACATTAGTCTTTCAATAAGAAAGTTCATATAAAATACTTTACTTTACTTAATTATAGATCACACCAAAACTAGGAAACTTTTACTTCCTGGGTTAAAAATTGAATACAATATCCTTATACTATGATACTACTTTATACAATTCAGTACCCGATAATATAGGAGGTGCAACATCCTTTTCGAATTTATCATTTTAGAAGTCTTTTTTATTTTTTTCTGTAATGATGATGACTTGGCAAGAACCTCCAGTGATAATAATAAAAAAAACTTTACTACAATTCATCAACATAAAAGCCTTATTGTTTTTTCATAAATAAGGACAAGCTAATTTTTCAAGTGTGTTCTATCTCGAAACCATAACATACATATGAGAATAATTTATAGTCAACATCAAAGTTATTTTTATTTGATAATTTTGTTTCCTTGTGACATTATATGTGAAAGTCTTGAATGACCGTAATTGTTTCAAATCATCAATCAATGGTTAAAGAAAAATATTTATATTCCTACCTAGATTTTAAAGACCAAGTATGACTGTAGATATGATCGACCAATAAGAATAATGTGTAGCAAATGACCTAAATGAATTGAGATCATTTGTATACAAAACAAGATGCATATGTTTTATGGTTCCATTGAAAAAAAAGGGCATCCTATTAAGCCGTTTCCAAGATTCACCATCGAAATGGTGCACCATAACTCCATCCTTTTCATCAAGTAAATGATGTCATGTCACGTGCTCAGATATTTTCAGAGACATAAATAACCTTTGTAGCCTAGAAATAATTGGGAAATATCTTAGTTTTTTTGTATACGGCAAGTGTCCTTCATCTATCCATATTGTGTTTATATTGAACATGTTCACATGTTTTACACTCAGTTAAGTTTACTTTTTCATTGTAGTTCAGCATGTAAAAATTTAGGCATATATCAACATTTGGATATCCAAAGCCAAATGGTTTCATAATGAATTTTACAACATAAAAATTATCTTTCAGCCTATTTTTTCCAGGTAAAATGCTTTTTTACCTATTTGATTATGTTATCATAATCTGCCTCACTCGTACCATAATCAAACATGATGATAAACACTTATGCAATGCCTGGTAATTTATTCTTATTTTTGCACCCATTCTATAATGGTTTATCAAAATCTTTTAGAAGTTAAAAAACCTAGTTGCATCTATATTTGATTCTTCATCAACACATGAACTTTCACTTTAATAACCAAGATTCATTCTCATTGCATCCATCACTATACTCTTATAATGATTACTATAATAATTTATAACATTATGTATGTTGCTAGAACTAGATATTGAGCCATCAATCTTTCCTAACATGGTCTCATATGGAACAAAAGGTTCTCTGTGTGCAAATTAACATAAATATTTCTCAAAGAACCCTTTTTTAGAAGATGCATAATCATAATATTTGATTGGTGGAACTTTTTGTTTTTACATTTCACACATGTACATCTAATTCTACCTCTACTAATATTCTTTGAATTTGAAAGTGCAAAATTAATAAAACTCTCAAACCCCTTTACAATAATCTTCTCTATACAACCCTTGTGGTGAATACATCCAAGAACGATCATCTATTACTTAAAAAACCTATATAGAATAATGAGGACAACATTTCTTAATAATGTAACAATCAATTCAAAATCTAACTTTAATGATTAAAATGAATTCACAATATGATAATCAATTATTATTTTTTCACAAAAATACAATGATCGATGCGTCAAAATATTAATTAAATAAATCTAATCAACAAAATTTAATCAATACCCAACTAATTATCTACTATTTATTCAATTCAAAAGAAAAAAAAAAGAGGAGGAAGAAGAAGAAGAAAAATAGGGAATATGATTGCTGTCAATTATAATATTTTCAAATTTATCAATAGAATTTTCGATGGATTATTGCAATGGAAAACACCATAAATAAATCTATTAAAAAATAATCACGTGTCATGTTAATAATAGAATCACTAATAAAATATATTTTTTATGTATTTTAATTATTATATTATGTTGTAATTCCATCCGTAATTAAACGATGGAATATATTAATTAGATGATAATTTTGTTGGAAATAGCCAACAAAAGTATTTTATCGCCATTATAATCGGACATTACTGCATTGATAATTAATTCTATTGCTATTTTACAATTTTCCAGGTAGTGAATTACGTTAAAAATTAACTTACATTCTTAAATGTACACGGGTTTTAAAGCTAGTAGTAATCTATATGGAGTAGAGATAGCCTGTTTTGGCTTTATTCGCCCACCTAAAAATTTATATGGTCCTACCAAAGTTCTAGAGGCGGTGCTAAAAACCCTAGCACTGATGCAATTGCATCTATTTAATTTTTGAATTTTGAACATTTTTTTTATTTATTTTTTTTACAGGCCAAACATGATTAATTTCATCAAGTAACTCACGATAAATTGAAAAAAATCTTTTTGTGATAAATTTAATGATTTATGGTTTAAATTTGTAACAGAAAAAAATTCAAAAAAAGGACTAACATGTAGAACATGTGAAAGTTACATAACTAATTTGAAATTCACGTCAAAAGTTATTTTAATCTAAAAATTCATTTAGTTTATTTTCAGTTTTTTATTTTGAAAGAGGAGAGAAGCTTTTCAGAAAATAGTGAAGATAAAAAAAAGTTATCGATTGACCATATTTAAACAACAAAAAAATTATTCTTATGTGTTTTTGGATCAATTTTAAGGTGTTTTAAGTTGATAAATTAATTCATTGATACTATATGTTTACTATGTTTTTTAGATTAAAATAAATTGAAAAATAAATTTTTAGATCTTAAAAACTCCAACTTGATTTTCTGACCACCTTCAAGGTGATCAAAAATTAATTTTTTAGATAAAGTGTCATTTGATTTTTATTTAATTTTTTTTAAAGAAAGGGCTTTATCCCAAGAAAAAAACTAAATTAAACTGGGCATACAACTCTAATATGTTTAGGCTTTTAGACTGGCTGGCCAAGAGCACAGAACTAGCTGGCCAACCTTGAGGGACTGGCTTGTTAAGTGCACAAGACTTGCTTGCTAGCTTCACAATGCGTAAACTCTTTGTTTTTGTTTCTTATTTTTTAATTTTTATTTAATACCCTCCCTTTTTAGATTTTAATTCATACTCCATCTCTTATTTCTTAAAAAAAAATGTCTTGTTCATATTTTTTATTTAGTAGTTATTTTATTGAAAATATTTTAACTTTATGATGCTTCATAGAAATTATATTTATATTTGTATGATGTATTTATATTTTAAAGTTAAAACAAAATAAAAAAGAGGTTTTGAGTTCCTAAACTTAGAACCTAATTTCCCATTCATTGAAAGTGACCAAAAAAATATTATAGATTAATAATATAGTGGACAACCTATTCTTCATGTAAAGAAAAAAAAAACTTGAATAGACAATGCTCCATCAAGAAAAAAAATCCAGCCTAGACGCGTTTGGGTTTTTGGGCTGTTGATATTTTTATTTTATATTTATATAAATAAATTATATTTGTATGATGTATATATAAAAATAAAATTCATTTATTTTTGGAAAAAAATGTCAAATATAAAATAAATAAAAAAATAAAAATTTAAAAGAAAATCAGGGTTAAATACTTACATATGCATTTATCTTTTATGTTTAGGAGGAAATTAACTTTTAATTTTATTATTTAATTAATATTAGTAACTTATTCCTGGTTCAAGCATTAACAAAATGTTTACATGTCTTAATTAAAAAAAGTCAAGATATTTGAAAATAAATCTACAAAATTAACACCTTTTTTTATTATGTTTGGAATCAACCTCATAAAAAAGGGTTAGAAAAAAAAACTTCAAGGATAAAAAAAGTTAAAAACAGCCTTAGCTACAATAGAAACAAGGGAAAAAAAGAATGAAAATTCGTTTCAAAATCAATTGTGGTCCTTAGAGTTTTTCAAAATCAAATTGATGCCTTTTATTTTTTTTATTACTAGGAATGAGATTTAATATCTCTTTTCTTGTAACAAAAAAAAAAAAAAACAAAATTCATCATATGTGAAAGTCAAATTTTATAATAAAAAACTCAATATTGATTATAATTTTCTTAAATATTTTTTTTATTAACTTTTAGAATTACAAGATAAAATTTGAATCAACATAAACATCTCTCTGCAATTAACACACAAATATTTTGTTCTACATTTTTTTTAATAAATTCTGATTATAGACAGAACAAACAAGTAAAGTATGAAACTTAGATAATTTTTTTTTTGCATATATGCTTGGATTATAAACTTAATTCTAACATTTAATTCCACGTACTTTCCAAGGGATATATTATTTGAGGGGGAAATAAACTCTTATAAGCCAAGGGTGCATGACTTGGTATATATAATAAAAAACAATAAATTGGTTCCAAATATATATATATATATATATATATATATATATTATATAAAACACAATCCAAAGTGGATGTTGATTAATTCCTAATCATTCTTTTTTCGTGCACCAAATTAATACGATGGTATTCCAAGATCGATCATGTGGCAACCCAGGTAGCTCGATGAGAGGCAAGAGGGGAAAAGGAGAGAAAAGAAAAGGCTAGCTAGGTCTGGCTTGACATGTAAAGTCAATGAGGATTTATGTAGCATATCGTTTTCTACAAAATGCAAGGTCTTGAGTATTTAGTGGTGCTGTCATTCCTTAACGCGACGGCCCTGTGTAAACTCACATGTTTTTACACACCAATATCCACCTAATAATAAATGCGTTACAATTGGAACAATTAATATATGATAAATAACGGGATTATCCTTCGTATTTGTTTCTTTCTCTACGAATCTCCACAGATTTTTATAATGTCTTGACAAATCAAGATCCATATCAACTTTGTTGGGTACCTTAAATTCACAAGCCAATTCTTTCCTGTGTGTTACATCTCCCCTCACAAAAGGAAATTTTAAGTTTTCTTTTTATTCTTGTTATATTTTTAGATTTAGGGTTTAGATTTTTTTAAATTTGGAAGTAATGGGTTCAACAATAAATATATACCACAAAAAAATAAATTACACCGTGAAATATCCCGTGATGAAAAAACTGTTTATTCATTTTACATGAAACTTCAATTGGTTTCATGCGTGTGATTCTTTTTTAAACAAATATTGATTCCATCCATCCATCCATTTCTCTATCAATCTATAAATAAATAAATAGATAGATGGAGAAAATATTAATTTCTTGAGCTCTAAAACTTTTTATCTACCCAAGTACTTGCTAATGACAATTGGACATGGTGCGTTGTGCATTATAAAAACTTTTACTAAGTTACATGTGTTAAGAAATATGTTTTACCTTGTTTTATTTATTAAGGATGAAATAATATTTTTATTTTAGTCTATATATAATCTATGGTATTTCATCTTCCCTTCA
>Ga0325414_1003512_pt1 | contig 16303 bp, 14 predicted proteins | sample PopdelMetagenome_8_FD_206183 | JGI IMG/M metagenome (GOLD analysis project Ga0325414, IMG submission 206183) | Populus deltoides microbial communities from Bellville, Georgia, United States - Leaf-PdKOR-R3 | ecosystem: Host-associated > Plants > Phyllosphere > Phylloplane/Leaf | place: USA...
TCCATGTTGAGTTTATATTATACTTATTCTTACACCATTAGTGTAACCTTTTCACCTTGACATGATAAACTTAGCTAAACATAATGAAAGAGAGAAACATAAATAAACAAGGAAAGGAAATGAAAAGTATAAGCAAGAGATTAATATAAGCAAAACTTAAGCATTACAAAAATATAAAGAGAGAGCAAGAGCATGATCTTGATCTGAAAACCAAGATGTCTAAATATATGATAAATGGCTCTTTTTATAGGCCAAAATTCGGAACTATTGATTTGTTGACTAATTGGTGAGTGGGTGGCCATATCTTGACTTGGTGACAATCCTTATCTTCTTGTCTACCAAAAAGGTCATTGATAACATCATGATTTGAACAGAATTGAATCATGAAAGTTCTAGGAAATTGTCTCGGCTTTCCAGGAAAAAAAAGTTGAGGTCATTTGGACTTCTAGAACTCGAAATATGGGTTGAACACTGAATAGTGTTTGGGCTGCAAGACAGATTCAGACTTCTCCGTTGTTGCTACAATTTGGACTTGAAAACAGCCTTTTGAAATCTTGGACTCCCATGAAAGTTTTAGGCCTATGTCTTAGCTTTCCATCCATATAAGGTAGACTTAAATCTAAGATCTACAGCTCCAGATATGACCCAATTACCGAGCAGTGTTTGAGTTTGAACTGAACCAGCATCTTTTTTCTAAGTTTGGTCCCTTTCTTTGTCCTTTCAATTTTCGTACTTAAACTCATCAATCAATCATTTTATTTATGTGATAGGCTAGCATTTAAGATGAATATTTACCATAAATTAAAGGTATCTTATGGTATCAGACTTGTTATTATAAAACATGCTTTAGTTGAGTTATTAATACTTCAAGTGCAAATTGATGATATAAAACCTTGATAAAAATATACTTTTAAGTACTAATCAAGAGGTCACCCATTACAATGAGACCACTTCTGAAAAATCTTCATATTTTCTCTAGGTATTTCATTGTATAATTGATATGTGAATTTTTACTATGAAATGCAAATTTGGTGTATAATACATTTTTTATAAAAAACAAATATGTATACGTTGATTTAAATTCATTTCATTAGTTTATTCACTGACACTAGAGCCAGGAATACCATATATTTTTTTAGCTATGTAATATTTACCAACATCAGAGTTAGAAATATTCGTAGTTGAATATTCACTGATGCCAGAGTCAGGAATGTTACAAGCAGATCATCATAGCATAAATCAACAAACTCTTAGCAATTTAAGACAAAACCAGCAATGCAACCTACCTCAGGTAAGATGCTTAAGAGGTGACAATATCTTTCATTTTACGTAATTGGTCTTGTTTCATGGAATGTTTGTTGACTAGATAGGGTTTCTAGTGATGATTCCTTAAACAAGACCTTTCCCTATCTAAGAACAAGATGCCAAAATTCTGTTCTTTTCATTGTATTTTTTAAGACCGTCGTGATGTTGGGTGTGAAAATCTATATAGTTTTTTGTCTATCATGAACTGCTTTCATTCTATCTTTTATATTCTTCACATTCTTCATCGTAATTTGTACTAATTTTGGGCTAATAAATTTTTGATCACCAACTTCTTCCTAACAAACTAGTTTTCGACACCTTCTGTCATACAAGGCTTTATAGTGAGTCATGCCTACGTTAGCTTATTATTTGTTATTATAGGTGAACTCCACTAATGGTAGGTGATACTCCCAGTTCCCTCTAAACTCCAACACACACGACCTCAACAAATTTTCCAAGATCTGAATAGTTCTTTCTAATTGTCTATCCGTTTATGGAGGAAATGCAGTATTGAAATTCAACTTTGTCCCTAGAGCATGCTGGATACTTGGCCACAATTGAGATATGAACCGAGGGTCTCGATAAAAAAAAACCTTGTAGTCTTACTACTTCATTCATATACAATCCTGTTAGTTTGTCAACTAAATTTGTCATCTTTATAGGAAAGAATAACACATATTTTGTTAATTGATCCAAAATAACCCATATTACATCATTACCCCTCTTTCTCCCAGGTAATCTAGAAACAACATCCATCATGACATTCTCTCATTTCCACTTAGGTATCAAGAGTGGTTTTACTTGTCCAGTAGGCTTTTGATGCTCTACTTTCACTTGCTATACACCCCACACTTAGCCATATATTCTGTAATTTCTCTCTTCATGTTTGGCCACCAATAAAACTCCTTCAAATCATGATATATCTTAGTATTACCAGGATGCACCGCAAGTTTGGATTCATGAGCCTCGCTCATCATTTCACCCTTCAGGTTCTTATCACCAGGAAAATACACTCATCTTCCATTGCTACCATTCCATTCTCTATAATCTAAAAAGAAACCTTAATACCTTTCTTAATCTTTTTCACTATCTTTCCTATATCTGCATCCTTTAATTAGGCTTCTAGTACTTTTATCTCTACCAATTGGATATCCATCTTCCTTAACTCTGCTACTTTTCTTCCATCCCAAGCAAATAGGCCATTTTCAACTGCTTGATTCTTTTGACTGAGTGTATCTGTAACTACATTAGCTTTCTTCGAATGATAATTTATCACATAATCATAATCTTAATCTTTAATCAATTCTACCCATCTTCTCTATCGCATACTCAACTCTTTTTACGACATTAAATAACTTTATGATTGGTGAAAATTTAAACTTGCGATCCATAAAGATAATGTTTCCATACCCTCAATCCAAATACTACAGTAGCAAGTTCTAGATCATATACCAAATAATTTGCGTCATGTCTTTTCAATTGTCTAGACGCATAGGCAATCACCCTCTCATGTTGAATCAAGATACACCTAAGTCCCCTCTTAGAGGCATCATTGTAGACCACAAACCTCTCTAATCCTGATGGATATGTCAAAACAGGAGTGGTTGTAATCTTCTTCTTTAATTCTTGAAAGCTATTGTCACATTCTTCAGTCCATTCAAACTTTACCTTTTAGATCAACCAAGTCAAAGTAGTTGCAATTGCGGAGAATCCTTATATAAATCTCCTATAATATCCAACTAGACTCAAGAAGCTTTGAATTTATGTAACACTAGTAGGTCTTTCCCATTTGAATGCAGCTTCCACCTTCCTCGGCTCTACAAAAATTCCCTTCGCCGATATTACATGCCTAAAAAAACTATTTTTTTAACCAAAATTCACATTTACTTAGTTTAGCATAGACTTAATGATCCCTCAATGTCTACCTCAATGTTTGTTACACACTTTTCAAATGTTATTCATGTTCCAAATAAAAGTTGGAATATACTAGTATATCATCTATGAACACCACCGCATACAAGATCAAAAGACTCAATTCATTAAGTCAATGAATAATGTTGGAGCATTGGTTAACACGAATGGCATCACTAGGAATTTGTAATGCCCATATCGGGTTTTGAAAGCAGTTTTCAAGACATCTTGCTCCTTGATCTTCAATTGATAATACCATTATGTCAGGTCTATCTCAGAGAATACTTGTGCCCCTTTCAGTTGGTCGAACAAATCATCTATCCTTGGAAGTGAATATTTATTTTTTACTGTCATTTTATTCAACTACCTATAATCAATACAGAAATGAAAAGTACCATCCTTTATCTAATAACACTTGAAGTTGAATCTTCAGCTCAACTATCTTTGATGGTGTCATTTTATAAAGTGACCTAAGCTATCGAGACAATTCTAGAAATTACATCTATAGAAACTTCAACTTCTTTATTTTGTGGTAACCTAAGTAATTTGCTAGGAAAGACGTTAGGGTATTCCCTTACTATGGGAATCTTTATCAATTCTACCTTTTTCTCTAGGCTAAATAAGCCTTCCACCTTTTTCTCAACAACCTTTAAGCAATTATAATTGAAAGAAATCACATAACTAGGAAGGACTTTTCTTTCTCCATACTTGATCACCATTCTTCTTTCATAATGTTATGGTTTTTACAAAGCAATCTACTTGAGCTCGATGTAAACTCAACCACTTCATCCCTAGTATTAATTCAAAACCATGTAATAAGAAATATTTCGATCCCCAATTTTGACCCTAACACCCTTATACATATATCCCACACATATATCATCCCCTAAAGAGTGCTAATAAGAAATATTTTCTCTACCTTACTAGATCGTGCACTTAATTTATTCTCAAATTTTATTGCCACAAATGAATGAGTGGCTCTAGTATCAATCAATACATAAACTGGTTGAGAATATGATAGTATTGTACCTCCTACAACATCTTTGACAACTGTAGCCTCCTCATGGGTCATGTGATAGACTTTTCCCTGGGTGTTTTCCTTTTTTCCTCTAGGCCGCCCTCTATTTGCGCTAGTTCTAAATTGAATCGGTCTACTAGGTTTGTTTCAATATCACTGATTGTTGATGATTATGTTGGCTGCCTCTGGCCCTAACTTTGCTTAGCAATCTTATAGCTTTCTTTCTTGTGATGTCCAGTCTCTCCACAGAGATAACAAGGAGAATTCAGGTATTGACAATCTCTCCAATGGTGTCCCTCCTACCTACATACGTAGCACTGCCTTAGAGAAGCTAAGTGATAAGGATCAACCCAACACTAAGCTTAATCATTTCAAAGACCCATTGGAGGTCCCAAGTGGGCCAAGTACAAGAGCTAGAGCAAAGAAGCTTAAAGAGGCATTGAATGGGCTTGTTCAAAACATATGGAGCAAAATGGACCTAGAGAAGTTGGGATGCCTAGGGAGCCTAAAGGACAGCCTCCAATTCATCTAATCAAAATCCAAGAAAAGCCCAATTCATGTTGATCAAAGGGGTGATGTGTATTTACAAATTTACCTTAGGTTCTATATTCAGATGTAACTTGTCGTAAACGGGTCTGTTTTTGCGTCAACTTTTGAAACTCATTTTGTTTCTGTTTTTTTTTTTCATTTCTTGCAGTCTATTTACAACATATCTAACATATACAAGTGTTGTTTGATCATATTGCATACTTCGTTTGTTTTTTTTATTCCAGTCTTCAGTTTTGTTCATATTTTGGATAGATTACTCGCTACTCGAGAGACTATTATCGCAGTTTAGTATTGCTCATTTTCCATGTTTTTATTGCTTTGTGAGTCATATACACCTAAGTTTGTGACCAAGGTAAGGAGTTTTCATAGACTTACTAGCTTTTATGGAAGGTTTGTGAAGGATTTTAGTACTATTGCAGCACCTTTAACTAGAATTATGAAAAAGTCTATTGGATTTAAATGAAATGATAAACAAGATAAAGCTTTTAATTTATTGAAAGATAAACTTTATTCAGTGCTTATTTTAGCTTCGCGAGACTCTAAATGCAAAAGCTGTTGAAGTTGAATGTGATGCTTTAGGTATAGATATAGGAGCTGTGTTAATGCAGGATAGGTGGCACATTGTATATTTCAGGGAGAAACTTAATGGGGCAGCCTTGAATTACTCCAGATATGACAAGGAGCTCTATGCCTTGGTAAGAACTTTAGAGACGTGGTAGCATTAACTTATGGCCCAAGGAGTTCGTTATTCATTCAGATCATGAATCATTGAATCACTTGAAACCTTTCCATACATGATCAAGTATAAGCAAGGAAAGGAAAACATTATGTCTAATGTACTTTCATGCAAGTATGTTCTTTTATCTACTTTAGATGCTAGATTTCTAGAATTTGAACAAGGATTATAGTGATTTTGCTAATGTTTACCATGCTTATGAAACTTTGATTTTTGGAAAGTTCTATAAACTTGATAGAGTTTAACTATATAATCATAGCGTGCATTCTACTATTGGATTTCCACCATTTAAAATTGTGTATGGATTTGACTTCTTTGCTTGTATAAGAGTTAGTTTAGATGGTAATTGTAAGACATAAGTGGTGAGACACTTCATGAGAGTGTGCAGCAACAGATTGAAAAGAGGAACCGTGTGTATGTACGCAACTAAAGCCAATAAAGGGCGCAAACATGTTGTGTTTCAGCCCAACAATTGGGCTAAGGTGTGTATGCACAAGGAGAGAATTTTAGCCCCATAGAAAATCCAAGCTACAACCACGAGGAGATGGGCCATTTTAGATCCTTGAGAAGATCAATGATAATGTTTATAAAGTTGATTTGCCAAGTGAGTATGGTGTTAGTGCTACCTTTAATGTTTCTGATCTTACTCTATTTGATGAGGTGCCAAGTGGGTCATTTATAAAAGCTAGGGCAAAAAAGCTTAAAAAGGCATTGAAATGGCTTATTCAGAACATATAGAGCAAGATGGACCTAGAGGAGATTGGGACACCCAGGGAGTATGAAGGACAACTTCTAATTCATCTAATCAAAGTCTAAGAAGAGCCCAATTTGTATGGAACAAAGGGTTGAAAAGTCAACAACCCCATAACAACCTTGTTAGCCTTGTTTTTCCTAATGTTACAAGGATAAAAAGTCAGCAATTTATTCTTCTAAACAAGGAAGGAAAATAAATGATGTAAACTTCGTGATCCTATATGGTCACGCAACCCACAATCAAGATTGAGATCTAGTCTCGGAAAGCCAAAATAGGTTTGATAGGAGTATGACACAATGGAAACATATCCCAAGACACCAACACTATTGGAATGAAATAGAATGATGCCACGAAGCCAATTAATCTTCGATAACTCATATTTAGTTCCTTCAAGAACTGAAAAATATAAGAATCACTCTCACATGTTAAAACTGAAAATTTCAAAAGTGATATTCATCAATGGCTCTGAAATTTAGGTTACATGAGTTTAAATAGTTCTTGAAAAATGTTGTTTCCCTAATGGATCTACCTTAGTGGACTGATTTGACCGACTTATAAAACTAATCCAAAAATCTTAAATAAAAAAAACCCATAAACTGATCCAAACAAGCCTTGGATCCAAGTTGGAAACAAAGTTTTAATTAAGTTCAAACAAGCCTTGGGTTGTAGTAGTTAACAAAATAAAATAAAACCTATAATATTAAATTCATGTTCTTCCATGAGAAGAAGAGAAGGAAATACAATGTTACAGAACTGATTCAAGACTTATTTATAGCATTCCATATAGCCCATTAATCCTAGAAACAAAAGAAAAATGTAGCCACCAATGTTGTTTCCTAATTGTAGTAGGATTCTTTTGTTTCCTTTATTGTCCTAACCTTATGGCCCAAATAAGGTTGGATTGGCCCCTCTTGCACATGGATAAGATGTACTAGAGCCTCCTCTTTATACTCCAATGGACCTTTCAAATCTGACTTGGTCGAAACCTTTTAAACCAATGCATTTAATATATCAATTTTCAACTCATTTGAACATCGTTTAGTTTAGGTTCCAAATTCAGGTTTTAAATGGTCTGATTCACGTTAGTTTTACATTCATATATCAAATCAATTCGGAATTGAATTGAACTTGACATTTTAGTTTTTTGGCATGAATTTGCTCTATATATAAAATTCAGACCATTTGGAAGTCGTTTGGTTTAGGGTCCTATTTGGGGTCTAAAGGGGTTTGTTACATTCATTAATTGAAAGTCTACGTGATTTTTGGTCAGTTTTCAATCCTTAGTGTCTTCTTACTTTCTTTACTGTCATTAGCTTTCATTTTAGGTTCTGATATATATATATATATATAAAGCAAATGGAGTATTACAATCAGGATTTCATGTATTCTGATGAGGTATTATGGCAAAAGAAGAGGATGATTCAAAAGGACAGGTGGTATCAAAGGGAGAGAAATAAAGAGATTAGTGTTCTAAAAAAAAAAATCCAAGCGTCTATCCAGCATTCAATGCCCAACAAGCTTTAGAAATAAAGGAGAAAAAAATGTTGCAATGATGATATACGAAATAGAACGGCTACTACCAATGTGAACCTCGTGATCACGTGGTCACGCAACCCATACGCAAAGACATCAATCCTTGAAAAGCCAACTAAATCATATAACTTGTACCTAGACACCAGTGCTATTGAAAACGGAAACTCCCACCCAACGAATATTGATTCGCGAACGAGAAGTATAAGGATAACGCCATGAAGCCAGTTGTTCTTTGATAAATTGTTTTCAACTCTTTAGATAACCAAGGAAGGGAGATTATCATTTGCTTTGGTTTTCAATTTCAGGTCTGATTCATAACGTTTTTGAGTCAGTATATCAAACCTTATTGTAAATTACTCAAATTTTATATTCTGTCTATTTGGGTTGATATCGCATTGTTTCTAAAATATTAGCTCAACTGGACATCATTTACTTTAGGTTCAAGATTTAGACTTAACTCGTCATAAACGAGTCTATTTTGTATCAACTTTTGAAATTTGCTTTCTTTCTGTTGTTTTCATTTCTTGTAGTTTATTTTCAACATATCCAACATATTTGGGTGTTGTTTCATCATTTTTGCATATTTCATTTCTATTTTTATTCGAGTCTTCAATTTCATTCAAATTTCGGATAGATTTTCATACCCGCGAGACTATCATTGAAGTTTTGTTTTGCTTGTTTTTTGATTTTTATTGCTTCTTGAGTCATATATACATATCTCGATTGAGCTGCCAAGTTTGTTCTATTTGGTCTTGGTACTATCATGTCAGATCAACAACACACCACCCCCTCCCGATGGAGAACTTCAATTCCAAATGCAAGCCATGATGAAAATGATGGAAATAATGAATTTCATGACGGGGAACGTGTGTGACAAACTTGAGAAGGTGGGAAAACATGGTAACATGGCTGGAACATGTACCCAAGATGTGAGAAAGGATGGGGCTGAACCGAAATCAAACATTGGCATTGGGGCCGAAAGGCCAAGGTGGGCTGATTATGAGGAAGACGTTGATGATATTGGTGATGGTAGTTTTAAGGATGAGACCATAAGTCATCGGGGAGGTTTTTGGCAGACTAGAAACCGAAGGGATTTCAGGTATTTTGATGAGGTGTTATGGCAAAAGAAAAGGCGGATTCAAAAGGAGAGGTGGTATCAAAGGGAAAGAAATAACGAGTTTAGTGTTTTAAAAGAAGAATCCAAGAGTCTATCCCATCTTCTAGGGGGAGATGAAGCAAGAACTTGATGTGTTAACAACAGCAGTCAATGCCCAGCAAGCTTCTGATAGAGAGGAGAAAAAATGCTGCAATGATGATATACAAAATAGAACGGCTGCTACTTTCATCCAAAGTTGTTGGCGAGGATTGTTGGCCAGAAAATAACTCCAAAGGCTTCAAAAGGAGGCTAAGGAATTGTCCATTCAACTTGTTGTTGATTAAAGGATGAATCATCTTGAAGAGAGAGGGAATGATACGATCCAGGCAAGGTCAAATTCAGATTTTGATGTAAAATGTGCAACTATCTAGTTATAAGGCAATAATCATAATTCTCAATCTGACCGTTGGATCGGGCAGAAAGTTTACGTGGAGTGTCCTGTCATGTTTTCTTACCTTGGGTTAAAATTTTAGATCAATCGGATTTCGGTAAGGCATCACAATACGGGTCAACAGAGACTGTAAGAATTTTGTTATTTGCATTCTTTTGACTTGTGGACTTCCTATTTGGCTAGAATTATTTTCCTAAAATGATACGGCAGCTTATTTTGAAAATCTCCTAATTCTACAAAGATCTTTAATGGCCTGCAACATAGTTTCCAAGTGTTGAAAGGATTCATAATTGTTTAGAAATCCTTTTCTTACAAGGATTTCCTTATTCATCCCAGCTACAAAAAAAAGGAAAGAAGACTTCATAATAAATTCTACCTTCAAATCAGATTTCCTAGTTTATTTGAGACTTTTTAATGGTGACAAATCTGATTCTAGCATATTTAGGATGTTAAGTTTTGGATTTTTATTATTTTCTTCTTAGTCTTTGTGTTATTATTACTTATTTGGGTCAATTGTAAGTGGGCTTCATACAAGTTAACTTGAGGGGGGTCCATTAGGGTTTATTCAAGTCTAGAGTTAGTATAAATAAAGGCATAACCAGACATATAAGTTACGTAATTTTTAGATCAATAAACTTCTTTGCCGCACTTGTTGTATGTTGGTGGGATAATCTCCCTTCTTTGGTTCTCTAAAGAACTGAAAACGACTTATCAAAGAACATTTGACTTCGTGGCGTCATCCTTACACTTCTCATTCGCGAATCAATATTTGTTGGGTGGGGGGTTTTCGTTTTCAATAGTGCTGGTGCCTAGGTACAAGTTATTTTTGTGTTACACTCCTATCAAACCTGATTTCCTTGGCTTTCCGGGAATTGGTGTCTTTGCATGTGCGTTGCGTGACCACGTGATCATGAGGTTCTCCCTAAAAAACAAATCAGCAATGCTAGTTGCATCATCAGTTTTATGACATAGAATGAAGTGTGCCATCTTTGAAATCCTATCAACAACTACAAAGATGGAATCCCTACCATGTTTTGACCTAGGTAAACCTAAGACGAAGTCCATCGAAATGTCTACCCATGGTTCCTTTGGTACAGGCAAAGGGTATACAAGTCATGTGGTTGAGTCCTAGACTTTGCTTTTCTACAAGTTATGCGTTTATCATATACGTTTCACATCTTTTTTCATTTTAGGCCAATAAAAATGTTGATGCAAAACAACACCAAAATGCCCCATTAACCAACCCTCATGTGCTTCACGTACAAGCAATTCACGCATAAAACTTGATGGAACACACAAACGACTCTCTTTAAACAAATATCCATCAAGTCTATAGAATTTCTCAAAAGCCAAAGTTTTACAAGCATTGTAAACATTAGCAAAATCACTATCATCCTTGTACAATTCTTTTACATGTTCAAATTCTAGAAGTCTAGCATCCAAAGTAGATAAAAGAACATACCTGCACGAAAATCTATCCGCCACAATGTTTTCTTTTCCTTACTTATACTTGATCACATATGAAAATGTTTCAATAAATTCAACCCATTTGGCATGTCTCCTACTCAACTTACCTTGCCTTTTCAAGTGCTTTAATGATTCATGATCAGAATGCATCACAAACTCCTTGGGCCACAGGTAATGCTGTCACGTCTCTAAAGTGCTTATCAAGGCATAACGTTATTTGTCATATGGATGGTAATTCAAGGCTACCCCATTAAGTTTTCCGTTGAAATATGCAATGGGTCCCCTATCTTACATTAAACAGCTTCTATACCTATACCTGAAGCATCACATTCAACTTTAAAAGCTCTCATAAAGTCTGGCAAAGCTAAAACAGGTGTCATACAAAGTTTTTCTTTTAACAAATTAAAAGCCTTATCTTGTTCATCATTCCATTTAAGTCCAACAAACTTTTTCATAATTTCAGTTAAAGGTGCTGCAATAGTACTAAAATCCTTCACAAACCTTCTATAAAAACTAGCAAGTTCATGAAAACTCCATACCTCACCTACCGATTTTGGTGTAGGCCAATCCCGAATGGCCTTAACTTTCTCCCCGTCCATCTCGATACTCTGCGCAGTTACTACATAGCCAAGAAACACAATTTTCTCCATGCAAAAGGTACACTTCTTAAGTTAGCTTATTATTGCTCACTACACAATACACTAAGTACATTATGCAAATGATCAAGATGCTCATTTAAGTTCTTGCTATAAATCAAAATATCATCAATAAACACAACAACAAACTTACCTATAAACGCACGCAATATATGATTCATTGAAAGCATAAACGTATCAGGCATATTTGTCAGTTTAAATGGCATGACTACCTATTTATACAAACCATGCTTAGTCTAATATGCAGTTTTCCACTTATCACCTTCTTTGATATGATCCAGGCAAGGTCAAATTTGAATTTTGATGTAAAATGTGCAACTATCCAGTTTCACGGCAACAATCATAATTCTCTATCCAACTGTTGGATTAGGATGAAATTTTACGAGAAGTCTCCTGAAATGGTTTCCTACCTTAGATTAAAACTTTAGGTCAATTGGAGTTCAGGAAGGCACTGTAATACTGGCCAACAAAAGCTGTATGAATTTTGTTACTTCCTTTTGACTTGTGGACTTTCTATTTGGCTAGAATTCTTTTTCTAAAGGGAAGTGGCAGCTCGTTTTGGGAATCTCCTAGTTCTATAAAGATCTTTAATGGGTTGCACCATAGTTTCCAATTGTGGCAAGGATTCATAAATATTTTCAGAATCCTTTCCTTACAAGGATTCCTTATTCATCCTAGCTACAACAAGGAAAGAAGACTTCAGAATTAATTCTAGCTTCAGATCATATTTCCTCGTCTATTTGGGACTTCTTAATGGTGACAAACATGATTCTAGCATATTTAGGATAATAATTTTTGGTTTCTTATTATTTTCTTCTTAGTTTTTGGGTTATTATTACTTATTTTGGTTAATTCTAAGTGGGCCTCATATAACTCCACCTAAGGGGGGTCCATTAGGGTTTATTTAAGTCTAGAGTTTGTATAAATAAAGGCATAAAAATACATGTAAGTTCAACAATTCAGATTAATAAAACTTTTTATTTGCCACACTTTATGTGTTTGTGTTGGTGAGATAATTTTTCTTCCATGATTCTCTAAAGAACTGAAAATGACTTATCGAAGAACAACTGGCTTCGTGACCTTATCCTTATATTTCTTGATGAGGATCAGCCCAACACCAAGCGTAATAATGCCAACAACCCATTAGAGGTGCCAATTGGGTCAATTATAAGAGCAAAAAAGCTTAAAGAAGCAATGAATGGGCTTGTTTAGAACATATGGAGCAAAATGGATATAGAGGGGCTTGGGACATTTAAGGAGAATGAAGGACAGTCTTTAAGTCATCTAATTCAGGTCTAAGAAGAGCTCAATTCATATGGAACAAGGGGCTGATGTGTCTGGCCTAATACCAGCCTTGTTATGCTTGTTTTTTTCCCTAATGCTACAAGGATAGAAAGTCAGCATTTTATTCTCCTAATTAAGTAATGATGTTGGCCACATCTTATTCCTAAAAAGAGGAGGATTATTTAATGCTTTTCCTAACTTAGGATGGAAAGTAACTAAATCAGCAACAAAGGAGAAAATTTGTTTTCTTATTTGTCTAAGTTAAACAAGGAAATCCAAGCTAATCAAGGACATCAAAGGGGGCAGCAACACAAATTTTTCAAATCAGATTTCTCCTAGTTTATTTGGGACTTCTTAAGGGTGACAAATCTGATTTTAGCATATTTAAGATGATAATTTTTTAATTTTTATTATTTTCTTCTTAGTCTTTGAGTTATTATTATTATTTGGGTCAATTGTAAGTGGGCTTCATATAAGTCCACCTAAGAGGGGTCCATTAGGGTTTCTTTAAGTCTAGAGTCAATATAAATAAAGGCATACCAACACTGTACACATAAAGTGCGGCAAACAAGAACTTTTATTAATCTGAATTTTACGTAACTTACATGTCTGGTTATACCTTTATTTATACTGACTCTAGACTTAAATAAACCATGATGGACCCTTCTGAGGTGGACTTATATGAGGCCACTTACAATTGACCCAAATAAGTAATAATAACCCAAAGACTAAGAAGAAAATAATAAAAATCTGAAAATTATTATCCTAAATATGCTAGAATCAAATTTTTCACCATTAAGAAGTCTCAAATAGACTAGAAAATCTGATCTGAAGGTATGATTAATTCTGAAGTCTTCTTGTTGTAGCTAGGATGAAAAATAAATCCTTGTAAGAAAAGGATTCTGAAACATTTATGAATCCTTGCCACACTTGGAAACTATGTTGCAGCCCATTAAAGATCTTTGTAGAAGTACGAGATTCCTAAAACAAGCTGTCACACCCTTTTAGGAAATGAATCCTAGCCAAATAGGAAATCCACAAGTCAAAAGAAAGTGAATAACAAAATTCATACAACCTTTGTTGACCAGTATTGAGGGGCCTTCCCGAACTCCAATTGACCTACAATTTTAATCTAAGGTAGGAAACCATGTCAGGAGACTCCTCATAAAATATCATCCCGATCCAACGGTCGGATTGAGAATTATGATTGTTGCCGTAAAACTGCATAATTGACATTTTACATCAAAATCCAAATTTGACCTTACCTAGATCGTATCATTCCCTTTCTCTTCAAGAATATTCATCCTTGAATCACTAACAAGTTGAATGGACAATTCCTTAGCCTCTTTTTGAAGCCTTTGGAGTTCTTTTCTCGCCAACAATCGTCGCCAACAACTTTGGATGAAAGTAGCAGCCCCTCTATTTCATAGATTATCATTGTCGCATTTTTTTCTCCTATCTTTCTAAAGGTTGCTAGGCATTGACTGCTGCTGTTAACATATCAAGTTCTTGCTTCATCTCCCCTAGAATATAGGATAGACTCTTGGATTCTTTTTTTAGAACACTAATCTCTTTATTTCTCTCCCTTTGATACCACCTCTCCTTTTGAATCCTTATTTTCTTTTGCAATAACATCTCATCAAAATACATGAAATTCCTTTGGTTTATAGGCTGCCGAAAACCTTTCTGATCGCCTATGATCTCATTCTTAAAACCACCATCACCAATATCAGCAACGTCCTCCTCAACATCCGTATAATCAGCCCACCTTGGTTTTTCGGCCCCACTACCATTGTTTGATTTAGGTTCAACCCCAACCTTTCTCACATCTTGGGTACTTGTTCCAACCAGCCACAACTTGATTTAGTACCTGCAAAAATTGGTTAGTGGTAAAAACAAAAAAAATACTCACATTGCTTGTGTTTTGCTCAAACACTCTTAATATCCTCACCACTCACACCTCTCATCTCACCTTCCTGCGGAACTAAAAATCAAGCAAAAACAAAACTACGATGAATGTCTCGCGAGTAGCAAGCGAAACTGAAGAATCAAATGAAAACAGGAATGAAGTATGCAATATGATGAAACAACACCCAAACATGTTAGATATGTTGTAAATATACTATAAGAAATGAAAACAACATAAACAAGAAGAGTTGATGTAAAAACAGACCCGTTTACGATAAGTTGAAGTCTGAATCTGGAACCTAAGGTCAACGATGTATGATTGAGCTAAAATTTGAGATATAGTGCAATTTAAACCCAAGTAGATAGAATATGAAATTTGAGCAATTTAAAATAAGGTTTGATATGCTGACGGAAGAACATTAAGAATCAGACCTAATTACACCCGAATTTGAAAACCTAAGAAAAAAAATATCCAATTTACCCTAAAATTAATATGTAGTGCCATTAGGACCCCAGAAATCATATTATAAAAGTTTAACAAATTCCGAGTTGATTTGAACCAATTTCCCTTTGTTTAGTTTTTTGCAGCAAAAGCAAATAACTGTCTTTTGGAAAACCCCCATCCAATGAATATTAATTATCAAATGAGAAGTATAAAGATGACGCCACAAAATAGTTGTTCTTCAATAAGTCGTTTCAGTTGTTTAGAAAACTAAGGGAGAATATCTCACCACTCTAAACTAAGGTAAAAGATGTTTGGTTATGGTTTTATTTATACCGACTCTAAACCCTAATGTGCTTAGTTTCCACTCCTATGTGGGACTTATTTGAGATCACTTACAATTGAGCCAAATAAGTAATAATAAACAAAAGACTAAGAAAAAAATAAAAATAATAAATTAATATCTATATATGCTAGAATCAGATTTATCACCCCTAAGAAGTCCCAAATAAACTAGGAAATTTGATATGAATGTGGAATTAACTTGGGCTTGGTTTTCTTATTTTGCATGGACAATTAATGAAGAAAATCTCCCTCTTTTATACCTGCCAATTTAATTTCCTTCCTAGAAACCAGTATGTCATTAAATAGCATTAGCCCTTCTTTCCTTCTGTAGCTAGTATAAATAAGGAATTCTTGATGTGCCGTGAATGATTCGAAATCCGGCAACAATGAATCTGACGAAAATGGATGAAGGATGGGTCTGGTTGTGTTGTCTTTCTTTTGGTGTTTAGGCTGGATTATAGTGATTTTAAGGTAAATAAGATGGGGGATAGACTAGAATGATACTTTGATAAGTCGATTTGGACGCCACAAAGATCAATCTAGGATTTCGATGCCACATTCTTTGTGATTGAAGAGTGATAAGTCAGGTAGGGTTCTTCACAAAATTAATTTGGAAGAACAACTCGTAATTCTGTGAATTAAGTTTCAAATATTGGCCAAAAGTGCTTTATTACATATTCTGATATTATATTTATAACTCTGGAACATCCCTCCAAAGTTGGGAAAAATTCAACATGGCAGAAGTCAAGCCCAAAAAATAGACTTTGACAAACTAACCTAGACAAATTAACTAGCACATGTTTTTTGACCTTTCTAACATAAACAGACCAAATTTAAAACAACCATAT
>Ga0325414_1003514_pt1 | contig 16302 bp, 7 predicted proteins | sample PopdelMetagenome_8_FD_206183 | JGI IMG/M metagenome (GOLD analysis project Ga0325414, IMG submission 206183) | Populus deltoides microbial communities from Bellville, Georgia, United States - Leaf-PdKOR-R3 | ecosystem: Host-associated > Plants > Phyllosphere > Phylloplane/Leaf | place: USA...
GATACCTACAACACTCCAAATACCAACTATGGTAATAATAATAATTAAAAAAAAATAGAGAGAGAATACTAATCCGAGTATATAGCCGCAGTGAATAATGAATATGCGTTCTCCTTTAGTATTTTTTATTTTTTTATTTATAGCTCTTTTAGATTGGAAATGGAATAATAAAGAGTAAAGAAAAGCCACACATGACATGATTCTTGAGCGAGGCTCCTCCATCGAGATATCTTTTCCTCGTTCTTGCTATCTAAACCTTTAACTGAGATTTTGGTCTCATCCCTTTGTCCTGTCTCTTGTCTCTTCTCCATTCAAGGTGAGTTAACTGCTTGCTTTCCTTTTCATTTCTACTCCTATGGGTCCTTTTCTTTTCGGTTGGTGGTTCCTTCTCTTCCCCATTACACCTCCTACTACTCTATCTCTATGCATTGTTGTGGCACTCAACTTCTCTCTAGTTTTTAAGTGATTTTTGCCTTTACTGTAAAATTCTCTGTCGGTGCAGATTGGCTTTGATGGCTCTGCTTTTCTATTTTCAACTTTTGCTCTTTTCTTTCTCTTCAGTTGTCTAGTGTAGGATAGGCATTTCATTGCCTAGATCTGGCTGGCTGGCTGGCTTCAATGCTTATTTTTCTAGTAAAAGAAACTTTGTTTGCTCTTAATAATGCCGGCTCAAAATCAAATATGTTAACAAATCTTAGTCTTCTTCTGTTATAATTGCACCCATCACTTGTTTTGGTTTGCCAAATCTTTTTTTTATATATATCTTCTGGGTTATTTCTTTCTCAACCAGCCTCAAATCTCTGTATCAATGAGTGCTGAATCTGATTTAAGTATTTTGAATTTTGTTCTTGGGGGTTGAGAGCATTTTGCAAGTAGATGATGAAGTTGGAATGGAAACAATCCTTTACTGACAAACATATTGGATTCCACGTCACTTTTATTTCTTGACACACTCTATGCAAGTACTGAACATCTGTTTTTTTTCCTCTCTTTAACTACAGCAACATTCATTTTTATATGTCTGCTGTGAATAATTCATATTGTATCATTTTAATTTGGGTTCTACATCTGTGTTTATGTCAATCCGCCCGTCATTTTATTATCTCTGTTCGGTTGAATGTTTTAACAATCTGATTAACCCAATTCATAATTTTATTGGGTAACGTTTTCTTTCTTTCTTGTTCACTTCCATCATCCTTGCAATAATTTCCCGAGCTTTAACTATTTTTTGATCCTTCTTCTTGTTCTTGCACCTCCTTTCCCTTGTTTTTTTCTTTAAGCTTGCTGTGTTGCCAGCCTTCAGTTTTGGTATTCGTCAATAAATATAACTGGCAGTCGATATAACAGAGGATCCGGAACTCGTTTCATTGATGTGCATATTGTTAGAACACTCATTTTATATTTTAAAATTTGTACTTGTTAAAGTAATGGTTATACCTGAACATGTTAAAGTAAGTTGAAGCATTGCATGATGTGAGTTTGATCTCCTGTTCTCTGCAAAGATAAACTCTCCTTTCCTTTTAGGTTGTTGGGATGGCCAGTGGAATAGATGCTGACGCACCTTTGGATTATGCTACCATTCAGATTTTTCCAACCAAAAACAGGTTAGTCCCCGCCCTTAAAACATAGTTTAAGCATTTTGGCCTAGATGCTTTATATTATTGAACAGTTAAATAATTAAACTGATCTGCTACACGGGCCAATTTTTTCTTCAGCTCAACGGCAAAAAATGATTTCCCAGTTCTGGTGCATGGCTTTGCTCCAAGAACAACCATTTCAAAAAAAAAAAAAGTCAAAGGAGGGGGCACAAATGTCGACTCATTGAGAAATGGAACTACTTTATATCTAAGATTATCCTTCAAAAAACCCCATATAAGAAGTACAAATATTGATTAATGTCCTGTCAATATTTAAGAGGTATAAAATGCTATGCTAGCACTTTCGTGCAAGAAATAAATATGATTATGTTTTACTAATTAAGGAGACCTGCACTTTTTGAATGGATCCAGGCTCTTTAGGGGGCGGGGGGCAGTGTTGAGCTAAAATTTTTCATTTTTTTAGGCGGAAGGGGGTGAAAGCATTCATGGTTCTAGTTTCCTTTGATAGTTAGCTCTGTCCTGCTTCCTAAGCTTGGCGCCATTGATTGCATTTATCCTTCAAATTTGATAGATATTACTCTCATCACTAAGTATATAGAGGCATTTCTTTTCAGTTTTTTCTATGTTCTTTTTTTTGGTAAATCTTGGTTGGTGGTGAACTTCTCTTACATGCCCACTGTTATTTTAGGTATGAGATATTTGTTTGTGGTGATGATGAAGTCGAGAAATTAGCTGTTGGCCTACTGGAGCAAATCTTGCCACATTTGCCAGAAGTACATAAAATTTATGCTAAAGGATCTAATGCTATCTTCAAACTACAAGTAACAGGAGAACTCAGCAATGTACCATGGTTCACAAAATCAACTTTGAACAGGTTCTTGTAATTTAGATGTGCATCTTTCTTTCTGTTGATTTTTATTGCAAATGTGGGTGCTTGCTTCTCCTGTTACTAAAACACTTGTAATTTTGTCAGATTCCTGCAACTTGCTGGCTCACCTGATTTAGTGAATACCAGCAGGATTATCGAGGGTGAGATTTCTCAATTGGAGGAAGCCAGAAAATTTCATCTTTCTTTATATGCTCAGGTCAGTTGTACCCTTTCTTTTGTGATATTATATTGTCTACAGTGTCTTGTTAACAAAAAAATGATGTTGTCAGGGGCATCAGGATCGTTCTCAAAGTGGGGAAACAGGTAAGTTTTCTAAAGAAAGATTGAAAGTAGATACTTGTTATGTTACTCATGATTCTAGAAAGTAGAGTTTTATTAAATATGATCCAATATTCGTACTGGTAATTTTCCATTACCAACAAAGGAACTCCTGAAATGAATCAGTTTAAGATGCTATATGGTTTTTATCACTTCATCTGTAGCAAAATTATAGTCATAAAGTTGTTTTATAAGCAGTGAGTTATAAGGAAGTATAAAATGTGCGAGATATAGTCATCAACTTGATGATTTTTAAATACTCATTGACTCTGTCTGGCCACTCCACCTCCATCAAAAACAAGAGATGCTCTTTCTCATCTAAAATCGTAAACAATGTGGTCTCCATGAACTAAACTTGTTTTCACAGGTGATTCCAATTCATGCCATATTTATGTTTGACAAAATATATAATGTTTGCATCATAGGAAGTTCAAGCATACGAGTCGACTTCTGTTGTCATGGTAGTAGTAGTTAGCTATTGTGCTCTATGGACATATTGGCTTAAAACAATGTGGTGCTTGCATTGAATCTGCTCAGATCTTCTGAGTTCAGTTTTTATCAAATGTTAATTGTGTATCTTTCCTTATATGACAGATGGAAATGACTCAATTGAGACAGAACCAACACTCAAAGTAATTGCTTTTACCTTTCTGTCTTTATAAGCTCTCTCTTATTTGTAAATTGGATTACGTTATATTAAATGTCATAACAACTAAAATAGGTTGTTTGGACCTATTTAGGCTGAAGTGAAAATTGCATTATCAGATACATCAAAGTAAGTTCTTCTGATTGCTTGTTTTTTCCAATTTTCTTCCATATTGGTTGCATATCCTCTAAGCTATTAATGACTATATTCCCAGGAATGAATTGCTGCGAGCTATGGATCTGAGGCTTACAGCATTAAAAAGAGAATTGGCTACAGCCCTAAACTGCGCTTTTGGTGACATCTGCTCCTGTAAAGAAATCACTTATTTAGTAGAGTTTTGTGAATATTTTGGCGCTACAGTTCTTAAGTAAGTCAACCACAAAAACAAATTGTGCATTGGTGATCTAAATTCCTAGTTTTCAAAAAAAATTATAGTTGCAGCCTCACCTTACTTTTAGTGTTTACTTTAGTTTTTAAATGTATAGAATATTATATTTCTGACTCTAGATTTCATCTGGTATGTATCAGGAATTCTTTATGCAAAATCTTAGAATTGAGCCAAAAGGGTGAGGCAGCTGTACTTCTAAATGATGACAAAAATTCATCAACAATTGACAAAGTAAGTAAGATGGATGAAGATACTCCAATTTCAAGACCGATATATTCAATACTACCTGTAAAATATGGTGTTTCACCAGCCAAGGCTGCCCAGGTTGAGCGACAGAGCTCAATTGATAGTGAGGAGTCTTCAGACTCTAGTGATCAAAATAAAAAATCTGCAGAAAGAAGTCGAGCTATTTCAAGATCAGCAGCACCCAGAAGGTCAGCATCCCCATTGCGGAGGGTTCAAATTGGGAGAACTGGATCACACAGGGCAGCTGCACTAACAATTAAGAGCCTCAATTTTTATCCTAACAGAGAAAGGACATCATCTCATAGAGATGAAGCTGAAATTAGTAGGGAGGATGAAGGATCAGAACAATCCAATAAGAAACCTGAGAGTAATGTCCAAAGAATGAGTGTTCAAGATGCAATCAGTCTTTTTGAAAGAAGACAAAAGGATCAAAGCATAGATGCCCAAAAAAAGAGCTCATCGTCGAACATTTCTCTTTGTACAAATAAAGCTGTTTTAAGAAGATGGAGTTCTGGTGTCACAGAATGTTCCAGTCTCTGCCAACAAGAACTTAGTTCTGAAGACTCTGTTCCTCTGCCTTGCAATGATATTGCAGATAAAGAAATCTCGATGAATTTGATCCAAGAAAATTTAGAGTCTGATATTACATCAGGATGTCAAAATCCTGTTGATACTGCTGAAGCTGATGGAGAGTTGGAAAGATGGGAAGAAAAGGGACAGCATGTAGTGGATTTTGAAACAGATGCTAATGCTGCACATGGAAAGGAAACAAATGGAAGGACACCAGACTCGGTGGAATGGAATCGACAAAAGGAAGCAGAACTAAACCAGATGTTGATGAAAATGATGGAAAGCCGGCCTGTGAAAACCCAAAAGCCTAAAACTGTCAAAAACCAAAATATCCCATCTGAGCAGAGGGGTGGATTTTATGATCACTACAAGGAGAAGGGGGATAGGAAACTTCGAGGAGAGAATGCTGAAAAGAGAGCAGGAAAAGAAGCGGAATTTAGAGTGATGCAGCAAATTCTTGATGGGAGGAAAGCTGAAATAGCTGCGGTAGATGTAGAGGATGTTGGTAAGAAGCATCTGCTAAGCAGAGCCCAAAAATCTATCAAGAATCCATCTCAACCTGCAAATCTCAGAAAAGACAGCCCAAAATCTTCTGTCACTAAAAAGGTTTCATCTAAAACATCGAACTTGCCTGCCAATCGTAAATCATGGCCATCAACACCACCAATCAGAGAACCATTATCATCTCTATCAAAAACTCCTTCAGGGATCTCATCTGCTGGTGCCACACCAAGAAGTCGGAAACCCCAGTCTACAGCATCACTTCCTCGATCAAATCCTAAAGTTGAAAGATCCCAGCCACAGCACAGAAATGTGAAGGAAACAAGAACTGAAGCTGACAGGAGGTTGAAGGGAGTAAAAGAGAAGATGCAGCAAACTGTAATGAAAAGTGGAAAAACAAAAAAAACAAAAGTTGCTGCAGTTGCTGAAGATTGTACTGATGTCGTTCCATCGAAGCCTAGTTTCTATAATAAGGTTACCAAAAAAAGCAGTGTAGTGCCAGTGGAATTGAAACCCTTCCTCCGCAAGGGATCTAGAAGTGGCCCTCCCATTGTGAAAAAGACAAGAGCTTCCCAGCTGCTGGAGTCTTCTGTAAACTGTGGGAATAAGTCAGAAACTAAAGAGAAAGTGACTAAAGAGAATGAGGTGGTTGTTAATGCTTCTGTCCAGATTAGCGAGCATGAAGATCAGGATGATGTGCCAGCGAGTCATTTTGATGCTGCTACGGAGTTGGAAACTGTGGAAAATGGCCATCAGAATTCTAGTGAGATGGAGAACTTCAACGAGGTTGTCACTGATGCAGATGATAGCTTCAAATATATGGTTCAATCTTCAGCAAATTTCCAGTTCCAAGAAGATTCAGTTATCTCCCCTAGTGCATGGGTGGAAATAGAAGAGCAACAGAATCTGCCTAGCACGAATGATGACACAACTCAACATAGCTCTCCAGTCCATGTTGCACCTGTAGGATTGCCTAGTGAAGGTGTTCGTCATTCTCTTTCACAGATGCTGCAAGAAGACAATAATAGTGAACCTGATACTGTCGAGTGGGGAAGTGCTGAAAATCCTCCTGCAGTGGTATATCAAAAGGATGCTCCCAAAGGGTTGAAGAGGCTTTTGAAGTTTGCTCGGAAGAGTAAAGGAGATGCAAATATGACAGGTTGGTCTAGCCCGTATGTTTTTTCTGAAGGAGAAGATGATGGTGAGGAATCCAAAGCTATCAATAAGAGAAACACTGACAATCTACAGAGAAAGGCAGCCCTTCATTCGAAAGACCATGGGAAGCAACAGAGTTCTTTCTTTGAAGGATATGACAGAAATTTGAAAGCTCACGAACTTCCATTGGGTACTTTTGCTTCCTGGCTTTAGCCATTCTTTATTTTTGTTTTTGTTTTTGTTTTTGTTTTCTCAATAAAAGCTGGATATTTTAGAAGTGATCTTTTCTTTCCTCCCCTTGCATGCTTAATTTACCGGCAATAAAAAAAACCAAAATGCTACATATAACTGCATCGAATATTCTGGTTGCAGCTCAATCAAACATAAGCAAATTCAATGCCCAGAGTTCGCATCAGTTGCATAAGGGTCATTTCTCAACTGCATCCTCTACAACTAAAGGTTGTTATCCATGTTCTCTGTGCTGTGTTCTTTATTGGCTTTTCCTCCTTGCATGTACGCTAGAGTAATTTATATTTTTTTTTGTCTCTCTCCTCACTTCTTTAGTGGTCAATTTAAGTAGACTTTGACGTCCTCTAATATTCTTGTCTCAGCAACAAGGTCATTCTTCTCTCTTTCAGCGTTTAGGGGCAGCAAACCAAATGAGACCAAGTTCCATTGATATTGGGATGAATGTAAAATATCAGTCATTTGTTTCCTCCTAGAATCCACATACAAGGCTACGCTTGGCTTCTGGGAAAAATTTCCTTCATCTTCACTCACAGTTCCTGTATAGTTCTGCTCGCATTTCAGAGGGCTGGACCATCCTTGTGTTTCCGCATGTTACACTGACCAAGGGTATTGCATATCGAGCAGATGTCTAGTATCAGTATTAGTATTCTGCAGAACATACGGATTCTTGCATTTTACAAACTCTCTGCCTGTGGAGGATGTTCAACGCCAAAGAATCCATTATCAACTGACCTATTTGTTTGGCTGTATTATTAATTCACTTCATTGTATGATATTGAATCCATTAACAACAGATGTCTAGTATCAGTATCAGTATTCTACAGAACATACGGATTCTTGCGAGGATGTCAAATGCTAATGAATCCATTAACAACTGACCTATTTGTTTGGCTGTATTATTTTTTCACTTCATTATATGATATTGAATTTGAAATCTTTGAGGTTTAACTTGTTATGTTTACATAATGTATGCAGATTTGTTTATGTTTCATTACATGGATGTTTTGCAGCTAATTTGCTTACATTAAGAACCAAGATAAACCAGGATTGTCAGCAAGGATTGCACACACACAGAGTACACGCAACTTAAGAATGTAGCAGGATTCTTACACGACAAGAAGCAGAATTTTATACATTTCAAGGATAGATGGGTATATTATTCAAATCAATCTGTAAGAAGTCAAGTTAAACACACTCTAGCCTAACCAACATAGGAAACATGTACAACTAATTCTATACTCTATACAATCAACTTACAAAAATGTCACAACACCTGATTTTTGATGAGGAAGTGGAGGGGCAGAAGTTGCACGCGCGCTAAAAAGACGATTGTAGGGTTACAATCTGACATGAAGAAAGAAGAGCAGAATTGTATTCTTGAATAAGCAATTAAGAATTGCCACGTAGTTAGTAACAGTTGGAGAATTGGTTAACAGTTTGAAATTATTAGTAGAAGCACAGTTAGAATTGAAGGGAAATTCAATGTATAAAAGGAACGATACCGGTAACATGTAAATCAAGAAATAAAACCAAGAAAAGTCTGCAATAGTAGTTCAATCTCTCTCTCTTCTTCTATTTCTACCTCTAAATTCTTTTATCTCCTTTTGTTAAGAAGAGGTCTTAATAAATTGGTATCAGAGCTTAAAAGATCCACACTATCATACTTAACAATTAAACATGGTGGAAAATAATAAAGTTAAAGTATTGGAAGAGCAAGGAAAGAAAATGGAGGAACAAATGCAATGAATGCATGAAGAACTTCAAGATCAACTGTAGAGTAGGGGCATGGAGAAATTTTGCTAAATCAGAAACTGTGAGAGGAACAAAACAAAAAGAATGAGCAATTCATTCCATTGCTGACTCAATAATGGCTACCTTACAAATCATAGTGAACAATCAAGAAGTTGAGAAGGAAGGAAGAAACACTACATTCCCTTGTGTGAGGAATAATTCAATTTTTGACGGATCCTACCACATCCAAAAATTTATACAAGAATGAAGGAGGTGAATTCTTACGAAGGTTGAAAGTTGGGATATAATACGGCTTTACTGAGAATTAAGTTATCAACCGAGAGAATCCATGGGGTTCGATAAGGAAGTGCTTGAAATATCTTAAGCTACATCTCACCCTAATTTGTCAATGGGTTAAAATAGCTTCCATGTATTTAGAAGGAAAAGCTAAGGTATGGTTTGAAGGGCACATTCATAGTAATAAGGATGTGGCACATTAGGATGACTTTACAAAGGGAATTTGTATGAGATTGGGTAGTAAAGAAAATGTGGTAGAAGAATTCAATAATTTGATATAAAAGAAAAGGATGAAAGAATACATAGAGAAGTTTGAAGAGCTTAAATTTCTAATGAAAGCCAAGAATCCTACTCTACCAGAATCTTACTACATTTTCAGTTTCATTAGTGAACTTAAAAAAAGATATGAAGCCAATGTTGAAGATCTTGAAGCCTATTACTTTAATGTAGGCTTTTGAACAAGACAAATGGCAGGAAGAATAAAATCTTGTTATGGTAAAAAAAGTAGGATTTTCACAAGATCAATTGTTCTTGTTGGCCTGAGTAGATGGACAAACACTCAACCTTCAAGGCTTTATAACCAAGTCAAGAATGATACAATTCAAGGATCAGACAACCTTTTGAATCTTTACATGAGTACAGAAGATGTCTTGGACAATGCTATAAGTGTGGTGAAAAGTATAGTCTTGGTCATCTAAACAGCTAAAAGGGTACATCTAATGAAGGAAAATGATAAAGATGCGGAAGAATTTGTGGAAGCTATGTAAGAAGGCAATAATGAGATTGATGTTGAAGATATTGAAGAATATAACTTATCTCTGAATGCATTGGTAGAGAGCTACGTTCATAATATTATCAAGATCAAATAATTTATCTTGGAAGGAATCTAGTGATCTTAATTGATACTTGAAGTACTCATATCTTCATTGACAAGAAAGTTGTTAAAGAAGTTAAGGTAGTTTTAAAAAGAACTACTATATTAGCTATAATAGCAACCAAAAAAAGTATAATGAAATGCAATGCTTATATCCAAAATTCTCATGGTTCATAAAAGGATATCGATTTCAGGTTGACATGAGGTTGCTAAAATTAGAGAGTATGACATGGTCTTAGAGATACTAGTTAATAAGATATTCTCCTGTCATGTTTGATTTCATCAAGATGAAGATTTCCTTTAAAAAATAAGGGAGGATAATTGAGTTAAAAGAAATGATTGAAGATGTCAAATTACAAATGATGGCAACGTTAAAAATCCATAAGAACTTGAAGGAAGCCATATATGGCGTTGTTGGTCAGTTATTTTCTGTTGGTAAGTTATTTTCTCTATCAATTTTAGAGGAATCAAACAAGAACATTGAGAATACAAAAGTTAAATAATTGTTGGAGGAATTCCAATCTGTATTTGCTGAACTAAGGAGTATACCACCAATAAGGAAGCTAGATCATAAATCCTTCTTATTCCAGGGGCTAAACTAGTAAATATTAGGCCCTATAGAAGTTATTTCATTCATAAAGAGGAAATAAAATAATAGGTGAAAAAGATATTGTCAAATGAGGTTATCCAATATAGTTCCATCCCCTTTATATCTCCAGTCATTTTGGTTAAGAAAAAAGATAATACATGGAGATTCTATGTGGATTATAGGCCTTACCATTAAGAATAAATTTTCAATACCTCTAACAAATGAATTGTTAAATGAGCTCAATGGATCCAATTACTTTTCAAAACTGGACTTGAGATTAGGATATTATCAAGTAAGGATATATGCAGAAGATATAGAGAAAACAACATTTAGAATTCATCATAGGTATTTAAGTTCAAGGTAATTCCTTTCAAGTTAACTAATACCTCAACTACTTTTCAAGTTTTAATGAATAGTGTGTTGAAAACCTTATTTAGAGAGATTTGTGTTAATGTTTTTCGATGACATCTTGATAAATAGCTTCACAATAGAATTGCACATGAGAACTATTTTGGAGATACTAATGAACATTCATATATTTGCAAAGTAGTTTAAATGTTCATTTTATAAGGAGAAAATAGAGAATCTAAGGCATATTGTTTCTACAAAAGGTGTTGAAATTGATCCTAAAAAGACTGAAGATATGAATAATTGTCTTATTTCACGTCTGTTAAAGAATTAAGAAGTTTCCTTGGATTATTTGGCTATTACAAAAAAAACATTAAAAGTTTTGGCATTAGTAAATCACTTACTAATTTGTTGAAGATAAACAACTTCAAATGGAATGAGATGGCCTAAGAAACATTTGATAAACTTAAAAAGGCCTTGTGTGAAGTTCCAATGTTGGTTTTACTATATTTTCACAAGATGTTTGTGCTTGAAGATGTTTGTGCTTGAAACTGATGCTCGTGGTATTAGATTAGGAGCAATATTGAGTCAAGAGGGAAGACCTGTAGCTTTTGTCAGTAAGGCTTTAGGTCCTTAACAAATAGAGTTATCTATTTATGAGAAATAATATATGACCATCTTAATAATAGTTGACTGGTGGAAACATTATTTAGAATATGATCAGTTTATCATAAAGATTGACCATGAAAGTTTGAAATATTTATTGGAACATAAAATACACACTCCAATGTAAAGGAAATTTTTGATAAAATTGTTGGGATTAATATATATCATACAATATAGAAGGGGAATAGAGAATTCGGTTGTAGATTCTTTGTCTAGAAAGGTTGATTTGTATAAAAATTAAATAACTTGTGAAGAAGCAAATGAAAAGGAATATTGTAGTTGTAAGACCCATGTTTTGGCCATCAGATCCAAACCCAAGTCTAGCCTAAACCCAAGAACGTAACCTAACCTAACCTATGTATTTAATGATAATTTAGCCAAAGAATTGATTTACCATTCTCCTATTTTCTTTCCATTTACCATGAATTTTCCTCTAAATACTAAGGAATCCAATTCTAAGCTTAAATTTTGGTTTTAATAAGGGTTGAAGAAACAAGTAAGTATCCTCTTTTTTTTTGTTATATTTTTTATTAGGGATTTAATGGCTGAATAATTAAAGAAGAGTTTAGGATTTTTATTATGATTTGATGATTGAACAATTTAAGAGATTGAATTAATGTTTTAAGGTGTTAGTTGGCTTAAAACAAATTGATTAGATGTCTGAAATTATGGGTCTTGAAGAACAAATCGATTGTTTTTGAGATCTACGAATTTGAAGACTAACATATCAGAATTCTGGAAATCCTAATCGACTGGTTGGTCTGAACTAACTGACCAATTAACTCGATGTTATTGGCCGACCGGTTGGCTTGTGGTGGTGGTCGAATGGTTATTCATTTTGGTTGATCAATTGACCAGCAATAAGGGTTAATCGAGTCTGTTAGGTTCAATCAATTTGTGGGCATGTTTGGGATTAATTGAGTGAATCAATTTGGCTTTATAATTATGTTTTGATCTTTAAGCTTAGAATTTCAATCTCTTATATTATTTTCTTCGAGTCATTTTTGAGTGTTTTTTGTATCTATTATAGGTTCTACCAACGATTGTACTAATGATCCTTAATAATCTCCAGTTTTGTATCTGTTTGTCTTTTGCTCTATTTTTTAGGCGAGTGAGATAATCTTTAATATACATATAATATAAATACTATATGTATGTTGATTATATGATAAGTACAATTGATAAATTCTTGAATATCTATATACATTGCTTTATTTTCCAAGTACTTATCCATTCTTGATTTTGCACTCGCATTCTGTTGAGTTAAATTCTATTTGATATGACATTCATTTGCTTTGATAATTATACGAATACCTATTATATCTTGATATCAATATACTTGTAAGTAACTCAATGCTAACGAAGAGTAGTTAATATATGTGCACAAAATATTTTGTATAACTAGTTGGTAAGAAAGGCACCAGCATATGACGATTGATCCTCCCACAATGATTGAGGATGTAAACCTAGTATGTTATCAAAACCTTGGGGTTTCATATGTTATCTAAGATAATGGCTTTGTCTGATCTTTGATATGTATTCCATTATCATATGTTATTATGCTTAATGTACATGTGTGTGTATATGTGTGTATTTCAATCCTTATACTTATAAATAGTTAAAATGTATATTAAATATTATTTCCCCACCAAGTTGGTTAAACTTACCCTTCAATTTTAATATTATTTTAGGTTTTTAGCTTTAGTTAGCAGGTTGACATTTGATTAAGAGTTCCTACTACTTTGTTTGTTGGTATGCCTTACTTACTTCTAAGAGGCTTTCTTATTCTTTATGATTCGATGTTTTAGACATTTCACTATTGCACTGTTTTCATTCAAGTTTAGATTTTTATTTCAAAGATTGAACTTTATTAAATGTAATAAGTATTTTGAATTATGAATTGTTTTATTGGTTTTGAAGAATATTTGAAACACTGCAAAATGCCACGTCAATTATATATTCTTTGTGATTCGATGTTTTAGACATTTCACTATTATACTGTTTTCATTCAAGTTTAGATTTTTATTTCAAAGATTGAACTTTATTAAATGTAATAAGTATTCTGAATTATGAATTGTTTTATTGGTTTTGAAGAATATTTGAAACACTGCAAAATGCCACGTCAATTACACACACACACATTTGTTTTATGATATGTATGTTCTAAGGCTTAATATAGGTGAGATGTTCCCGTGACACTACTCCTGCGTTGTCAGTTACGGACTTGAAATTTGGGTCATGACAATAGTATTCCTGCCTTGATAACAATAGTTCCAATATGGTACAAGGAAATCATCAAATCCTATAAGCAAGATCCTAAGTTAAATGTTGTGGCTGAGAAACTAGTTGTTGCTAATAGTTAACCATAATTTGCTTTTGCTAATGGAATACTGAGGTACAAGAGCAATATTATGATTGAAAGTGATGTGGAGTTGAGGAATAGATTAGTTGGTGTTACCTATGATTCTTATATTGAAAGACATTTAAGAGTTCAAAAATTATAGAGTTGAGGAATAGATTGGTTAGTGCTACCTATGATTCTTATATTAAAAGACATTAAGAGTTCAAAAATCCTTTAAGAGGTTAAAGGAATTGTTTTATTAGCTAACTATAAAATAATTGGTTAAACAGATAGTGGAAGAATATGATGTTTGTAAAATGGAGAAACTGGAAAAGATGACATATTTAAGCTTATTACAACCTCTCCCATTACTAGAGGGCATTTGAAGAAATATCACTATAGACTTAATTGAATCTCTACCAAAATCTAAAGGTAAAGATGCAATTATGGTGGTAGTAGATAGATTCATAAATTATGCTTATTTTATTGCTTTAATTCATCATTTTTCAGCTTAAGATGTTGCTAAAGTATTCTTAGATCACTTATACAAATCTCATGGATTACCAACTTCAATTGTGACTGTCAGGGACATGATAATTATAAGTGTGTTATGGAAATAACTATTTAAAAGGCTGAGGGTTAAACTTGTCATGAGTTCTACTTACTACCCTCAAATATATATGCAAATTGAAAAAGTGAATCAACACCTCGAAACATACTTATGATGTATGACAATGTATAATTCTTAGAGGTGGCATTCATGGGTGTTATTAGCTTAGTGGTGGTATTACACAAACTACAATTCAGCCATCAAAATATGTCCTTTCTAGGCATTATATGATTATTCTCCTTCTAATAGGGAGATAATAACATAAGAAGTTTCACCAATAGCTTTTATGAAAGACTTATTGTTGGTAAGGGTACATACAGATCACATTTTTTGAAATAAGTTAAAGTTAGCAAGGCACAAGATGAAACATATAACTGACAAAGAAAGGACCAAAAGTGCATATAAGGTTGGTGATATAGTCTACCTGGAATTATAACCTTAAAGATAGATAAGCGTAGTTCTAAGAAATGGTTTTAAGCTTAATCTTAGATTTTATGGCCATTATAAGGTGATTCAAAAAGTTGATATTATGGCCAATAAATTATAGCTTCTGGATTATGTTTTAATTCATCCATTACTTACAAGGAAGGTTGGAGATAATTTAGTACTATATTCTAAGTTCCCAGTAGTGGATGAGTATGGAAAAGCCAAGGTAACTCTAGTAGCAATCTTAGACAGGATATTGATGAAGAAAAGCAATAAGACTGCTAGCATGGTTGTTAAAAATGCGTTTTAACTCGTAAAATCGTACGATTTTATGAGTTAAACCCCATCAAATGTGTAGAAATAGAGACAAAAATAAAAAAATCAGTAAAATCGCATAAAAACGGGTCAAAATTGCATAAAATACTTAAATCACAAAAAACGTTAAACACGTTACGTTTTCACGATTTAACCAAAATGTCACCGAATGCAAAATTAGAAATGCAAACAATTTTGACTCAGTGGACTGCATCTCTTTTTTTTCCCAATTCCCACCCGACCACCCTCACCCCACCTGTTACTTCGTCTTCATCCCTGTCTCACACTCTCCCTGACTTCAGAGTCTAGACTTCGTCCAATCGTCCCCTCCCTGTCTCACACTCTCCCGAACTCCCTTCCCCTTGTCCCTTTCCCCTTTCCCCAGCAAATTAAGAAATCACTTTCCCCCTGATTCAGAGCGTTCTTGGCAAGACGAAGGTAAGAATTGATTCCCAATCCCATTCTTTGTTTTTTTCTGTCTAATAGTGGTGATTAAAGACAAAAAAAAAAATGATCTGGGTATACTATGAATCTATGTTTGTCTTCTGGGTATTCTATAATTAAGTGGTTTGCTTCTGGGTATTTTTTCGAAGGGGGAGTGGTGTTACACTGTTGCTAGTAATTTTGTGTGCAGTTTTGTTTATCTTATGTGAAGCTTTCTAACAATGGTTTACTACTGTGTGTTGTGATTTCTTTTAATGTTCACCCATGCTCTATTTGATCTTGCTTGCTTTGGTGTTGCAAATTTTGTAATTCTGCAATTTACATAGACAACGATTCAGCGAAGCAAGGAAGCAATAAAGCATTCCAATTTCCAGAATTGCAGGTATCATGTAAATCCAAAAACTGTAAACTTTAGGGTAATTGATGCACCTGTTTGCAATGCCTTTTGCATTTAATTTATCTAGGCTTTTTGTGTATTACTGGACTAGTAGTCTTGGAATGCCTTTTGAAGTAAAATGCTAATTCACCGATGTCTAAATGTTTTGAGCTTGAATTTGATAAGAGCTTTTTTTTACAGTAATTGATAAAAACCTGTATGTAGCTTTCTACAACTAGCATCGATATCTATTGCCCCACAGTCAGTGAACAAACTAAATATGTTCTTGGTGAAATAAAGAGTTTAGGGGCTTGTGTTTTAGCACATTTGGGGTCTTAGGTGTTTTAGCAAACATCAAGCAATTTTAAGTTAGTTTCTCTCATAATTTTATTGTCTAGTTGCTTTAAAATGAGCTCATTTTAAGGCTTTGATTTAGTGATATTTGGTTTGCACTGTATTCTTTCCAGATTTAAATGACATCCATGCAACTTGTATTCTTGTTTTTACCATCTACTTAAAATCTGTGCTGAACTGTAGGGTATTAGAATAGTTGCCTTTTTTTGTCTCACTAGAATAGTTTTCCATATTTGTTATTCTTAAACAAATGATTGAACTGCAAGAAACAAATGATTCTTGAACTGTAGGATACATGGCATCTAAAAAAACTACAAGTGGCAATAGACTTGATGTGGGATGGCAATATGGTATAGATGTTGACAAGAATT
>Ga0325414_1003516_pt1 | contig 16300 bp, 14 predicted proteins | sample PopdelMetagenome_8_FD_206183 | JGI IMG/M metagenome (GOLD analysis project Ga0325414, IMG submission 206183) | Populus deltoides microbial communities from Bellville, Georgia, United States - Leaf-PdKOR-R3 | ecosystem: Host-associated > Plants > Phyllosphere > Phylloplane/Leaf | place: USA...
AAGGAGAGCCTTGAAACATGCCACCAATTGTGGCACTAATCACTAATGGTGCTTCCACTAAGCATAGTGGTGGGGTATTGTTATTATCAATAAAATCTAGACAAATCTCCACCTTGGCAAGATTTTTTCATCCAATCCTCGTGATTAATCAATACTGCCTCTGATGTGCCATTTGACGCTGCACCCTGAAGGTGCTCAACACCGAGAGATGTTGACCAAGTCCAAACAATATTGGAACTTGATCCCTACCCACACAAAAATAAAAATATATAAATATATAGTTGGAAAAAATTAGAAAAAATAATGGGAGGTTGGAGCGCTCAGAAAAGGATAAGAAAAATTGATTAAGGAAATTCAAAAATACAAGGATTGAAATTTTTACAGTATATACTTGAATGATGAGAGCCTTGTGGGAAAGTAAAATTTAATTTGAAGAGAAAAGTCCAAAATTGGATGTTTATGGACTTAATTGGATTTTATTGAAGGTTTAATTGAATTTATAAAGGGTTTGATTGCAAGAAAAATTGATTTTTAAGTCAATTTGAGCTTTAATTGGAAGAAATTAAAGTTCTGGGGTCAAATTATAATTTTTGAGAGATGATTTGGTTAAATCAGGGGCTTAATTGCATAAATATTGAAGTTTAATGGCCAATTAGGGACTTAATTAAGAAAATCCGAAACCAAGGACCAAATTGGAAAAGGCGCGTAAATATAGGGGCTGTAATTAACAAAATCAGGGGCCAAATTGAAGAAATTAAAAGTTTATTGATCAATTGAGGATCAAATTGCATAAATCAGAGGCCAAGGATCAAAGTGGAAAACGCGGCCAACTATAGGGGCGGATACCGAAATTTGCAGGGATGCAATTGAATTAATTCTTAAAATCAAAATTACATTGTGAGGACTTAAAAGAACAAAGAATAAGTTAAGGACTAATTCGAAAAAAGATACTGGCGCCACCTTTAAATGAAACGGCGCGTTTTTCATAAAACGGCGCCGTTTCATGTTGAAAAAAAATGCAGAACAGTGTCGTTCAAAACGACACTGTTCCCCTTTCTCCTTCCCCTGGATGTGCAGCAGGGGAAGGCAATTTTTCTTCTTTCCTTATTGAACCCGACACGCCACATGCCTGCCAAAGCCGCCCCCCATACGCTCTCATGATGAAACCAATGAAGCCGCACCCTGCCAGCCCCACCCATTGGCCAGCCAACCCGGTGCTGTGGCAGGGCAGCAAAGCCCTGCTCCCCAGGCGCTACTATGGGGTGGCAATAGGGATGCCCCCGCTCCCTTTTGCCCTATAAATACTCCACCACAACGCCAGCACGCGAGAGGACGAGAGAGGGAAAAAAAAGGGAAGAGGCAGAGAGAATTAACAAAAGAGAAAAGAGGGGGGGATGGAGAGAAGTTTGAATGAGAGAAGAGAGAAAGGAAGGAAAGAATACAGAGAAGTTTGAAACGAGAGGTACTGTGAGAGTGTAGAGAAGAGAGAAACCGAAAGAAACAAGGAGAAGAAGTAACACAGAAGCAGCAGAGAAAAGGAAGAGCGACCACAGCCGGCTGCCGCGACACCAACGCCACCAGGAGCACGAAAACAGCAGCACTGCCCACGACATCGTCATTCTTTTTCAGCTCATCATCTTCTTCCCCCGTTGCAGCACCATTGAAGAAAAGGCAGCAACCTGCGCCTCTGCACGGGGAAGAAGAAGAAGAAAACAGCCGCTGTCATCAGCCACTGCTACCTTCCTAACCACCATGAGGAATCGTCGACTTTCTCTCCACCGCCCCCAGCATCATCTCCAGCTGCCACCGCCCTCCTAGTAGACAACAGCACCATGAGAAGCAGAAGGAGAAAAGGGAAACAGAGGAGAACAGAGCTGAAGAAAAACGCAGAGAAGAAAAGGAAGAAAGGCCGACCACCATTCAAGCCACTCCTCAGGCCGCCACCACCAGCACCTCCACGAATCCGCTGCAGAGAAGGAAGAACATTGTTGACAGAGGGAACAAAGGAAACCAAGAGAAGAAGCAACGCCTCTACAAAGGGGAAGAAGAAGAGGAAACATCTGCTGTCATCGAGCTTCCCAGCCACTGCCACCGTCAGAAACACCGTGAGCCCTCGTCGGCTGCCTCTCCACGGCCACCAGTATCACTGTGAGTGTTCGCCATCGCACTTCGCCCCTTTCGGTTCCACGTCCAGGTATGCGTTTTACGTCTCTGTGCATGTGATTTCCTTTGGCATTTTCACTGTTTAAGTGAATTATAATTCACTTGAACAGTACTATTTGCATATATTACTGAGCATGCACGCATGAGCCATGCCTTTTATTTTCCCAGGCGGGTCATTGGTTTGGGCCAGTGACCCGGTAAGGCCTGTTGAGTCCAGCCCAGCCACATAGGCTAAACTGGGTACAGCCCAAAAAAAAATTATTAAAAAATGAAAATTCTTCAAAAATTATTTCAAAGAATATTTGATTTTCTGTAATTTTGTTACTACATTTTGATCAATATCGGTTTGTTTTTTTATACTGTAAAGATACAAATCTGGTATTTAAATACCCAGTTTTCGTTAAGTCATCAAATTGTTTTTAATAAAAAATATTTTGTTTTCATGCATACGACCTAGTCTCTCCAAAGATAGAGAAAAAAATCATCACATCATATTTTCATACAACAGAGAAAAATTTCAAAAAATATATATGTATTAGCATGTATTTTGGCTCTAATAACCTGTTTATTAAAGCCACAAGAACTAGGCCAATATTTCAAAAATTCTAAAAAAATTTATTTTGTTTTCTTTTAATATCTGGAGTGACGACCTTATACGTAAGGTGTATTCCGGATATTAAATTCTTGCGTTGACGTTAGAATTACCCAATAAGATAAGGATTTCCTTACCGAGGAGGACTTTTCTTAAACCATACCAACAACTAGGAAACACAACGAGACCTCAGATTTTATCAGACAAATAAACAATGCAGCTTACCTTAGGTAGGGCGTATTTGGGGTGCTAATACCTTCCCTTTACGCAACCAGTCCCCGTACCCGATCTCTGAGACCAGTCAGGGTTCCTAGTGACCAAAATACTAGGTGGCGACTCCCATTCCATTTTCTACCAATAAAAGACTAGATTTTCTTGTCCCCCCCATATTTGCCAAATAAAGATAGATAAGTAGGGACACACATTACATTAGATTGAAGTGGAATTCTCGCCGCGACGCCGCACGACGTGCGACAATGACCGTGTCTCCACCTACGACTATACTTAGCCAGTGACCACTATCATCAGGGCTTCCGTCAAAAGCTTCACACCCCAGGCTAGATTGTATGATCTTAAGGCAAGCTCTTTTTATGTTAGGCCAAGGATTGGTTTTGCAGATCCTCTTGCACTACCCTTGTATGAGAAAGAGAGGAATGTCTTGTAGTATTTTATTAGAGCGAAAGATATCATCTTGGGGGTTGATAGCTTGGTGATTGTGGACATAATAGAAAAAACTCTTGGATCACCTTCTCAGATGTCAAGCAATTGTATGATCGAAGTTTTGCTCGTCATTTTGGTCTAACTAAACAACTTCTTCTTTATGTGATAATTTTCTTAGTAGACACATTTAGATTTGTCATTGTTTTCTTACTAACATCTCTTTGTTTTGTTTTAGGGTTTTCTTATGAATGTTTGTTCTTAAAGGCGTTGGATTGCCAAAAGGAACCAAATAAGGATGATTTTGGCTTAGTTAAAGGAAAACTAAAAAAAGACTTAAGACCTTAGAGAGGAAAAGATGTAGTTGAAGGCTTAGTTAAGAGAGATTAAGGAGGCTTATGATATCTATATTCGCAATACCCAAGAAGCCTATATGATAGGCAGAGGATAGAGATCAACAAGCATCCAAGCCAAGTCCCATCCTATAAAAGGTTTGTTTGGTAGAGGATGAGTCATCCTCCCTTATACAATCCTATAAGGCTTCAAAGGCAAAAATGACAGCTTTAAAGATAAAACTAGTGTCAACAAAGAGGGCCTCTCGAGAAGAGTATGCTTGGTGAAAAGCACCAAACTCATGTAATAAGTTCTTTACAATATTTAAAGGATCTCAAGCTTTAGATATGTACATTGTCGATAAGGTATTTATGGTTATATCCAACATCCATTTTTATCATATGTCAACGGGGATAACAGTGGACTTCTTAATTGTATTTGACCCTTACCCTATTTTTTATTTTGCCTATATTTACCCGGGTCGAGCAGTTATTGCTGCTTGTGATGAGTACTTGGCAGATGAGTTTGGGGATTGATGGTAGACGTAGCCTTAGTGAGGAGTAGTAGTCTCTAGTGGGGAATGATAGTCTTCTTAAGAATTAACCCTAGTCTTATAGGGGTTTTTGTTTATATTAAGTACTTTCATTTTTATTGTTAGGTTTGTATCAAATACATTGATTTTATGAATGTATTAATATATGTCATCTAACTTTATCTCGCTAAGTATGTTTAATCTTTCTTTATACTTGTTTTTAATGATTTAGATTTATAAAAGTCCAAAGCCCCATATATACCTAAGGTATAAAGCCTTTCAAAGTAAGGGAGTTAATGTCCTCTATCAAGCAACCCTTTTATTTAAGATAATAGAACTACCAAATCTTGGTGGAACTCGTATTTAGAACAACTTTAATGCTCAAGACTGGACTTGGGTCATACATAGAAAATCAAGGGTGGCTAGCAAACAATCTTAGCCCAATAGGTGTCGGGCATGTATAGAACTTGGGCATGTAAAGTAATAAGCCATGTTAGAGAAAACTTATAGTTAAATTTATTATCCTCTTAACTGAAACCTAGAGGAGACTCTTGGTTGCAATTAATACTTAAAGTAGTCTGGCAATAATGTGAAGCACGAGAGTCCCTTAGAGAGTTTTATCTATTTGAGGTTGTACTATCAAATGGGAGGCATGTGGCCTCCCTAGTGATAGCATGAGACCTGGAAGCCCCACTTAAGAGTTGTATCGATCCTAGATTGCACTAGCGAGTGAGAGGCTCGTGGCCCTCATGGCAATATCATTAGACCTAGAAGCCCCACTGGAAAGTTATGCAAATCCTAGATCGTACTGACATGTGAGAGGCTTGTAGCCTCCCTAACTATAGCATGAGACCTAAAAGCTCCACTTGAAGGATGAATAATAATGATAATGATATATTTTATTTATGAAAAAAAATTACATATCTATCCACTATGATATGTTTTAAGATGATGTGAATGCCAAGTGTGAAGGAGTTCTTCCTTTTCATATCTTAGAGGTGGTAGGTGTTTGTTTTTACTATCATGATCACTTTAAAAAGGTCATCCTATTTTTAGGTTAGTTTACCCTAACTCTACATATTGCTTGTCATTTCTAAATTTTTTAGTATCAAGTCTCTAAATTTAAACTTTATGTTTTTAACCTTAGCGTTGTGGTGCCGAATAGTTTATGTCGATAGGTTCTGCTCATCACTACAACGGTCATCTGGATTTTTCTAGTAGGTCTAGGTTGGTCCCAAGTCCTTGCTCATTTCTTTTGAAGGATAATGGGTGACTTTTGGACACGGAAACCCAGTTTCAGCTGGTATTGTGGCTTTAGTGGCATATGTGATAAAGAATGGAGTTTTCCTAATGGATGTTTTTTTAGTCATTTTGTAGGCCTATAAAATCTTCTTATGTTTTTTCCCACTTTAACTTGGCTTTTTCATCTTAATTTTTAGCCCATTGAGTTAGACTTTGTTGGTGAGCTTGGCTTGACCATTGATTTGGGGATGTGACACTAAATAAAACTTTTGAACAATATGGAGTCTCTAACATTGCTATTTCATTTCATGGTTGTCAAATTGCATCTTATTATTGGTTATCAAGACTTTGGGAAGTCCAAATTGACATATAATATTCTTCCGGATGAAAAAGATCACTTTATTGGCGATTATGTTTGCCAAGGCCTCAACCTCTATTCATTTGATGAAGTAGTCAACAAGTACTAAGAAAAATTGTTTGTTACCTGTGATCTTAGAAAAAAAAAACCCAAAATATGAATCCCTCATTAAGAGAAAGGCCAAGAGAAGACTATAATTGTCATCTCTGCAAAAGGCTAGCAAGAGACTGAGGTAAATCTTTGGTATTTGTCACATCTTCTAGTCAAGTTTATGGCATCACAAAGCATAATCGATAAGTAGAAACCTGCTCGGGTGGCAAGAGATTTGCGACCCCCATGAAGGTTATATATCATTTTATTGATCTCTATTAAAACATATATGCTTTCTTTAGGGATAGACACTTAATGAGTGGAATTGAGATGGACCTTTGGTATAGGACATCATTATCAAAAGGTATCTTCTCGGTGAGCAGGTAATGTCTTATAGGTGTTAATCAATCCTTACCGCTAGCAATTAGGGCAATCACTAGTTTCTCTTCCCCTATACTTGGCTTCTCTAAAGTTTCAGTCCACATGTCTATAGGGGAGCTGTTCTAAATCGAAGCTTGCAAGTTTGGATAAAAGGTATGCCTGATTATTATCTTCCCTTATTAATGATGATGTATAGAGGAGTGGAAAGCCTTTTAAGATATACCGAACATTCATGAGCTAGTCCTTTCTTATGATTTCTTAAGTTTGGGTTCCTATTAAGGGAATGATTCCACTTGGAAGATCCTTCCAGATGACTCTTCTTGTTATAAAAATAGGGGGGTCTATGCCACAACACACTTGTCTCTTCCACCCGTATATAATTCTTCATAACTTGCTTCATCTAAAACAAGCTTCTGTCTAGCAAGGCATAAAGCTTTCGTCATAAAGCACATTTTCTTACCTCACTTATTAAGGTCACGGGCTCAAACAACTCTTTCACCTTGAGCATCTCCTCATTGAATCTCTTCGAATATGTCATGTAAACTCATTCTCTCATTAGGCAATCCTAAAGAGCTTCATAAAGCTTCACTTAATGAGTATACTAATACTAAAACACCATATTAGTTTGGCATATAAATCATTGAAACCTCCAATAGAGCTTGTCTACAAATTATTAAATCAGGCACGTGTGGATCCACGAAAAGTTATATGAATGATCTTGCAAATTATATTACAGCTCTCAGTTAAGGTTTTCTAGAGAGAGAAGCTCCCGACTGTAAGTAAGAGATACTGTTGTGCCCGGCTGAGCGTTTTCTCATCTCACTGTACAGTGCTTCTTCTCTAGTTCTCGTCTTACCACGAAGCCTCTCTTCTGTCAATAATGACTAAATCAAAGGCTAAAACATCGTCTTTTAAGACTACCCAAGGTGATTTCAGCCTTCAGGTCCCCTGTCACGGGTCAGCTCTTCGACTGACTAGGGCTTTGTCTCGTAGTCGCTCACCGATTCACCATGGTGTCACCTCGCCCTCTTCTACGCCTAGAAGGAAGGCGGTTCTGGCCGATTTTGTTTCACCCTCCGGTGCTGCTAGGGTTTCAGCACAGCGCAAGACCAAACCCACGCAGAGGAACTCCAACTCCTCCGTCTCTTCTAGCGCTTACACTGAAGGTTCTTCTAAGAATCCCCGAACTCATCTTGCTTCAAAGGAGTGTTTAGTTGGGTTTCATCAGGGCTCTCCTCATTCGGGTCCAGGCAACCCGACCCGAGGTTCCTCTCCTGTTCTCTCTTCTCAACAATCTTCGGGTTAAGATTGCTCCTCTTGTACACCTCCTAGTGGTGGCCCCTCTACTGAAGATCATTTTAGGGCTCCGGCCACGCCTTCATCAGCAGCTCATAGTGGCCCTGCATCAGTTATTCCACCAGCCAATGACATGACAAAGCTGCCAACTTGGGTGAAACTTCCCAACTTGCCTTTAAGATGCTGGACTCCTTTGTGTCTTTCGAAAATTGGCAGCATGATTGGGAAGCCAATCCACTGTGACATCCCTACAGCAACTATGTCCAGGCTCTCCTATGCTAGGATACTGGTTGAAGTGGATCTGTTGCAGGAACTCCCACATGTTGTCCAGGTTGTGTTGCCCAATGGAACGCCTCTCTCCCAACAGGTCACTTATGAATCCCTTCCCAAGTTTTGCACTAGGTGTCGGGTTATAGGCCATTCTGGCAATTCATGCAACAGAGGCCCCAAGCAGAAGAAACGTCCTCATGTTTCTGAGGATGCTGATGTTGTTGGGAAACAACAGTCTAATAGTGCAGACCCTCCTGCACCGCCTACTGCTGCTGATGTTGTTGATCCTCTTCAAGGCCACTCTGATTGTAAAAGATCAAAGATTGTTGTGTCTGGTCCCAAACAGAACCTGGATCCCAGGTGCACTACTGAAGCAGAAGCCACTCGTAATGTAGTGTCTCCTCCTGCACCGAAGGCAACTGATGCTGCTAGATCAAAGTTTGCTGCCTCTGGTACCAAACAATCCTCTAGTCCGGCTACTAAGTGCACTGATGAAGAAGAAACAGCTCCTACTGTAGTGACTACAAGGAGGCAATATCTTACAAGAAGCCGAGTTGTTGTCACCTCTGATGGCACTCCTATTGAGAAACGCAAACTCAAAGGCCCGACCATAGTCCTCATGTCCATGAGTAGCTCTGGCACTCCTTTATAGCTGCTCATTCTATGTTTTTAATTTGCAGGGGTTTATTCCTCTGTCAGTTGGTTGCAGGATTTTAGGCCTGCTGGTTGGAATTTTAGAAGCTTGATGTGCTTGTGGCCCTGCTGGTGGGGCTGGTTTAGATTCCTGTTATGATTGAGCCCTGTTGTGGGGTCTCATGCTGGTGCTTTATTCTGGCCGGATTTTGGATGTTTATGTTGTTTTTAAGCCTTGTTGTGGGGTCCTTCTACTTGCTGCTGTTTCTTGACAGGTTATTGTGCTGAGGTGCTTGTGGTCCCTTTGGTGGGGGCTGGTTCCTGCCTTGTTGATGAGGTTTCTACAGCGGGGGAGACAGCATTCCTGGTGTGCCCTGCTGTGGGGTTTAGGCTGCATGTTTTTGGTTTGATGTCAGTGGTTCAGGCTTGATGCTGGCCCACTGTTGGATTCTCTTTGTTTGGCTTAGTGGGAGCATGTTCCCCTAAGCTTTCTGTTTCTCTATTTTGCTCTGCATGAGGGCTGTTCATGCTTTTTTTATGGGCTGCTATTGCTAGGAGTGGTTCCTTGCGGGTTGAAGTCCCTGGTGCTGCTTTTGCTGCCGGCTGTTCTCCTGGGAGAGGCCCTCCAGATGAGGCCTGTGTTGTCCTGCCTGTCTGTTGGTCTGCTGCTGGAAATCTTTTTGTTCGGCTAAATGAGAGGATGTGTCACTGTGGGAGCCTGGTTCCCAAGCTTTTTGGATGGTAGGTTGTTTTTCTGGATCAGTGTATAGGGGATCCTAACTTTGTGGCTGGCTTGTGCTGGGGAGCATGTTCCCCAGCACTCGCCTCTTGTGTTTTGCTATGGTTAAGGGAGTTTGTTCCCTTTGCCGGTGTATGTACAGTTCTGCTGGTTTCCAGCTTGTATCGCAAGCTAGTCTTGCTCTTTTTGATCTATACACTTCTTACATTTGATAAAAAAAAAAATGATCTTGCAAATTATATTGTTGTCCTAAATGACCAACTCCAAGCTATTTCATATATTTTGCACATGTTCCCTTAGGTCGGTGAGACCATTATAATTGTCCAGGCTTATTTTTGTAAAGATATAATCTCGAGGAATCTGGGTATTTAAAACTTGTTTGGACAAGGAAGAGCCCCGTACTTGGCGGGGGCTATAAGCATTTTTCAAGATGCACTCAAAGACTAACCATCTCTCGATCCTTTGTCTACGAGTAATCTTGAACAGAATGACAGGATTGATAACTATCATCTATCCCACAATAATGAGAAGAATCACTCCTTGAATACACGTTATGTACATGGGTATCATGATAACACGAACAACCTCTTGTAGGGCTTGATGAACGTTAAGGCTAAACATTTTCTTGAATGTAGTTTTGCCCTTAAAGTAATGTAACTATCTACAGGTGTAGGGAATGACTGGTGACGGTGGTATTGGTGCATCTAATGTCACCGAGTGTGTCAATACTTGTTGGGGTATCAAGACTTGATTTTGCCCCTGGGTTGCTAACACCACTTGAGTTAAGATTTGCATTTGATTAATGAGTTATTAAAAGTCCAACTAGATAAAAGTGCTTGTGATAACAGGTAAATCCGTCACGTCTTGGTCAAGGTGTGTCTTGTTGTCTGCTATAAAATGACTTAGAAATATCAAAAAAACAAGTTCTAAAAAGAAATTTATAGCTTTTTGTTTATTTTTCTCATAGACAACACCAATTGATGACATTTTAAAACCTAAGATTCTTTGGAATAGGGTTCTTTGGTGGTTGAATTATGGGTTAATTAAGTGTTCATTCAATTAAATCCACTATTCATAGTAAAAGGAAGATATATCTTGATGAAAGTCTCTTGATACCTACAAAAACTCCTATTTGGGTGGATCTAGGGACCCTTGAATGCTTAAGTTAGTATTGTTGTAGAGAAAAAATAATAAATATGCTAAAAAAACATTAAATTATAAGAACAATGTTGTTTATTTGTATTTTGGTATGAAATGAATATTCAGTGAGAAGATGATATGTGTGTTTAAGAATAAAAATTATGAATCTCTTACCTAGGTGATTTAAGAAGTATTTATACCTTATAAACCTTATTCTTTTGCTTGAGAGAGAGAGGGTTGGAAAGTAATTATACCCTTGTAATATTAATAAGAGATAAATATCTCTTATATATGCATTAATGTGAGATAAATATCTATGACACAACTATTAATGAGAAAAAAAAAATCTCTTACACATGTATTAATGAGATAGAAATATGGTAGATCATAGAAGACTTTTGCACACTTATAGGTGTAGAAGGAGTAAGATCTAATCAAAGAACAGCTTGGGTCGATGAAAAAAATCTTGAGGGGCTTGCACAAAGACATGAAAAATCAGGATCAATGGATTGTGCTTGAGTTATGTGGTTGAGCCCAAAAGGCGGCCAAGCAGGCCCAGGTATACTGGCTTGGCACCTTATGGGCCCAACATGTTGAATGGGCCCATAACATTTGATCCGGGCAACTGGGCTCAAGTATGCTGCCCAGGGCCGTGACTTTTTTAAACCATTAAATTTGGTTTGTGCCAGCAAATATTTGGAAAATAATGAGAAATCTTGATCCATCACCTTCCATTCTCCCGGACTTGTTCTCCTTAGGCCAACAAATAATGACGAAGGCTGTGTGATGAGGTTTATTCCAGGAAAAGACTTGGTAAAACAAAATTGAGGACACCAGCGGTTGAAGTTACAGAAAACAACAAAAAATCAAATTAATCGGCCTTGAAATATGATCAAGTAAACATGAATGATTAATTAACAGAACAGTTACATACTCTACACAAATTCCTTACGATTGTGATTAGATCGTTTTCTGCATTACATGCAAGAATAAGTTGTTGTTGTTGACTGTTGCTTGCCTGCTTATCTCAATCAATGAATGATATATAATAGGCATTTGAGGTACTTCTGCTGCTATATGATGTTTTTTTTCCTAAACCAGCTGGATCAGAACAAGAGGTCCTGACCATTGATTTGGTAAGGATTCAAGTCTTCAGTCTATGGCAAGCTTTGAGAGGCTGAAGCTCCCTTCTTTCCTTTTCCGTTCTGCTATAATATTCAGATATTGATCGGGGTGTTTTCTACACGGTGGGAGAAACGATTTTTCTTTTCTGATGCTACTTATCAGGGAATATTTAGTTCTTAGCAACAATGGTGAATTGCACATTTGTCTTGGTTTATGATATTTAGTGACTATGCATAAGAGAAATATGTGTAGATCATTTTTTGAAAAGACAGCAAATCCAAACATGCTTCTTTTCCAATTCCCTCTCCACCCCCCAAATGTTTAACATTGAAGTCTGAGGCTCAAGTGGTAAGTTATTATTTCGGATTTGAGTTCAAGAACAGCATGCTAAAACGAGATCTCTAGCAGATACATTTCAGGTGTCGATAGTCTTGCTAAAGCACCATTAAAACCAAAAAGAAAAGGGCATAAAGAAAAACAAAACGTAGAGCAAAGCTGACAGGCGTGGATAATAATCGGCAAATTTCAAGCTCATAATTCTGGGCCATTCCTGGTTCTTCTATCTGTGGCTTGAATTTTGCTTGCAAGAAAGGAGCTTCAATATCAAGGCAGAAGATGAAACCTTACTGGAAATTCGAAAATCACAAGCCATGAGGTTTATTTGGTAGGAGAGATGGGGTTCAACAAGTTGGGGTTTTAAAGAATCTTCTTCTTGTATTCAAAGGGATCCGATCACCAAAGTACATAAAAACACAGGATATCCTACTCTTGGTTTTTCTCCATGTTTGAAAGTTTAGAAGTAATTAAAAAACAACAGTGAGTGAAAATCGTAGGGACCGAGCGAGCAAGAGGTTAATCTGGCGAGAGAGCAGTCATTCATTGAACTGGGCAGTTATTATTCGAGGAGATGTTTAGGTAATCACATTGCAAAGAATGCAACATCCAATCTTCCAAATCCTGCTGAAGATAGATATATGCCTTGGATGCACGCATATTTCATAACTCAATAGGATCTCTTGATACTGCCATTAAGACTTGTTAAGGCAAAATACACAAAATCCAAACCTCAACTTTCTTAATCCAAATAAGATATTTAAAAAAAAAAAAAAAGGTGTGAAACTATCCACGTAGTAATGGAAAGTCTCGTTTCTGTCATTAACAGGACGTGAGCAAATGAACTGTAATTTGACAGATGTCTCCAATGAAAAAAGGACCTGTAAGCCTAATTGATGATGACATATTTACAAAAACATGTTGCGGTGCATCCTTGCCAACTTTTCTCTACCATTAGTGTATCTCTTCTCCTGCAACTATCCCATTTGAAACAAATTCTGATCATATTAAGGACAGTAAGACCATGACTCTAATCCTACCTATCCAAAAGGTCCTATGAAAAAAGAAAGAAGGAAAAAATTAAGAACAACTCCATAGACCAAACAGCAACTGCTGGTTTTTTTCTTCTCTGGTAACTGAATATTGATTCGCCTACTCTTAACTGGCTACCTGCAATGATCCATCCCGCCTTAATGTTATGCTCAGACTGTTAAATCTTTCCCGTGAATATTGCCTGGAGGCTTTTCTCCAGTCTGTACCAGCCTTCATCATCGTAGCAAACTCCTCATAACTTATGCGCCCATCCTGCAGGATGGGATGGAAATAAGGTTATGCTTCCAATTTAGCAACAATAAAGAATGATAATAGATGCCACAAAACTCAAAAGGTTCGGAGTATCATTCACAATAGTGATATAAAGAGACAAACATCGGTAATCGCTTCTGTCGTCCATAGCAGAAAGGGAAAAGCATTCACATCGTATGGAGTAAAGCTGAAGGGAGAGACTCCCATCAAGATGTGTGTGGCATGCATATGTTTACATCGAGCAAAGGCAATCAGCCCAAGCTTGTAAAGGGAATCATAATTTGGGCAAGAAAAGACACATGCTGTGAATTGACAATAAAACTAGTTGCTATTAACATTGACAACTTTCAGCTCGCCACTACCTTGGTGAAAAATGCATCGTAATTTACCCATGGCATTTCTAGGCAACAGAATAAGACGTGAAAATAACAAGAAGCATTCTTCAAATTGAAGGTTTCAATTTTGCAATTAATTATATCTATATACAATTAAACCTTGAATAACTCTTACCTTGTCAGTGTCAACATCATGCATAATAGCATTGATAACATCCTCACTGCTTGTGTCAATGTCATCATTCAAAGATTCTCGCAACTCTTCAATCTCAATGTAACCACTCTGGTTCCGATCAAAAAATGCGAAAGCCTTGTGCAAGTGCTCGTCATTGCCCATTTTTTTAATGTGAACTGAAATCGCTACGAACTCTCCATAATTCAGAGCTCCATCACCATCAATATCAGCCTGTAAAACTCAGAAAATTCAAGGGGCCAAATTTTGCATAAAATTCATTACGAAATTTTAATGGTATAACAGACTATCCTTTTCTCTCTCTATGGGAATTTTTTCAGCCAGTAAAACAATTAAGCTTACAGCTTCCATAAGGATCTGAAGATCTGCATCAGCAATATGTTGGCCGAGCTTTTGCAACCCAACCCTAAGCTCCTCAAGGTTAATGCTGCCTTTTTTCCCAGTGTCCATCGAATCAAAGGCCTCCTTTATGCCAGCTACTTCCTCCACTGACAAGTGTTCAGCTATCACCTACAGATGGACAACTCAAAAAATCACTCTTTTTTATTTCAGAGAGAGTGTGCAGGATTGTTAGGGAGGGAGGGTATAGATGAGCACCACATGGCCAAAATAATTTAGTGAATGATATGAGTTTCCATGGAAAAAAGGTTCCATAATAATCAAAGCTATAAATAGTTGTTGAGTGAACAAATTAAGAATCATTACCCTCAGAGCTCTTTTCTTGAGCTTATTCATCACAGAAAACTGTTTGAGCCTTGCTTTCACAGTCTCACCGAGTGGGACATTTGGAGCCTTCTTTGCATTTTGTATCCAAGGATGCTCTGAAACAAAGAGTCAGGATAATTTTGCATGTTAAAAAATAAGCATGCACTCTATAGCAGACATTGGACTAATAGAAGAATAAACTACCAAGCACTTGCTGAGCTGTAAGCCTTAGCTTAGGATCAGGATTAAGCATTTTCATCACAAGACCCTTCGCGTTATCAGAAACTCTAGGCCAAGGGTCCCTCTTGAAATCAATGACGGAGCGAATAATTGCCTGCGCTACCCCTTGCTCAGTTTCTGTGTAACCATGAAAATAAATTTTAGGAGAAGGAGGTTTTTAAAATAAGGAGCAAAAACTGCATGCTGATAACTTTCATCCCCATGAGGATCACAACAGAAGAAGGGTGAGAATTCACAACAGTTCCATGGGGTAGCTAGCTGTCTTCTATACTCTTTTCTTCCAACTTAAACTAAACTACATAAAAGCCTCCAGTGATGCTCATTGAACAAAACAAAGCAAGTTATTTAGACAATCAAATTTGGAAAACAACCTGCCCAGAACGGAGGGACACCGCAAAGTAAAATATAAAGAATGACTCCAGCACTCCAGACATCAACTTCAGGGCCATAATTGCGCTTTAAAACCTCTGGAGCCATGTAATAAGGACTTCCAACTATCTCATTAAATCTCTCGCCTGTAGAGAAGAAAAGAATCTTCAGACATAATAGCATATGTAAGAATATATCGTGGCTGGAGATTAATTTCAAGAAACAATAAGAAAATGCCATAAAATAGGCTGAGGGAGGCACTGGCTCAGATGCTATGCAATACCAGGTTTAAAGAAGACTGACAGTCCAAAATCAATTGTCTTCAGTGCAGAGGTTTCCTTCTTATTTGCAAATAGGAAGTTCTCCGGTTTGAGATCTCGATGGATGACTCCATGCTTATGGCACATCTACAAAGCAAAGTGTGTGCAAAAGAAATTTCAATTATTTCAAAAGACAAAAAAGCCCCTAACATGAAGCATTATCAGCTAACAATGCAAAGCTTATCATAATCATTTGAAGTAATTAAACCAACTATTAAATGATATGATGCTTTCTTGAAAATTGTATGATCCTAAGTATGACGCAGAAATAGAAAAGTTTCAATTGTAAATGATCCTGCATTCATATACATTTAAAAGTTGCAGGGAAAAAATGATCAAGTTACAGAAAATGGAAAAGGAGAAAAAAAGATTGAAATGCATATAAAAAATGGAAAAGACACTGGCTGCTTAGGAAAACTTTTGCAGTAAAATAATAATGCGATCAACTGGTTTCCTAGCTGAGCCATTATCAGCATAAGGGCATTTAAAGCCTAACAAGATTTAACAACAGTAGACACCAGATATCCAACTAACAAAGGGATCTAACATCATCATCATTTAATTTCAAAAGACTAACAAGAAAATCCTTAGTCTTCATCAAGCTTAAGTCTGGTAAATCATGCTGAAAATCTATCACAATACAATAAACTATCCTCATTTAAATAAATAAAAAAAGCACGGTGCGAGTTGAAACTATATGAGATATTAAATGAAAACTGAAAGCAATACTTTATCCATCAAGACTTCATAGGAACACTATTTCAACAACAATAAATAATCAGAACACAGACCTGGACAACTTCCACAATAGTACGCATAACTGCAGCAGCTGCTCTTTCTGTGTAATGCCCCCTTGCCACAATCCTATCAAACAACTCTCCTCCCTCACACAATTCCATCACAATGTGCACAGCAGAATCATCCTCATAACTAGCCTTTAAGGACACAA
>Ga0325414_1003517_pt1 | contig 16299 bp, 6 predicted proteins | sample PopdelMetagenome_8_FD_206183 | JGI IMG/M metagenome (GOLD analysis project Ga0325414, IMG submission 206183) | Populus deltoides microbial communities from Bellville, Georgia, United States - Leaf-PdKOR-R3 | ecosystem: Host-associated > Plants > Phyllosphere > Phylloplane/Leaf | place: USA...
TTATATTTTTTATATTTTTAAATTATTTTAATATATTGGTTTTAAAAATAAAATTTAAAAAATAAAAAAATATTATTTTAATATAAAATATATTTTAAGAAACAGCAGTGGTGTTTCGCAATTCCAAACGGTCTTCACGATGGAAAAGTCCCCTGGTAAACTAGTGCGAAACGAAGATTAGATCGAAAGGAAAACAAGGATAGGTCGCGACCCACACTTGACTTTAATTAACAAACTCCTATCCTCCGCATTCCTCGCTCTCTCATTCTCTTCCATTAATTAAGATCTTCCTCTTCGTCCTTCAGCTCCTTCACAAAACACAGAAACAGATCTCTCTTTCGGCTCCGACACAACAGGTACTTTTTTTATGGATTCTTTTCCATTTTTAGGACGCAAAACTATAATTTTTTTCTTCTGAATTTCATTAAATTACTACTCACCAATTGTAAAGAAATTCTAACTATTTTATGGTTTCGTTAGAGAACTTATTTATAAGTGATAATAGTGGAAGGAAGGCATCAGTATGTTACAGTTGATCACACAAGTATAATTTTATGCTGTCAGGTGTAGTAGCTTTTATGATCCGGTTGATTTTAGAGGACATGTGGTGGTTTTCATGTCAACCTTGGAATTTTTTTTGGGTTCAACTACGACTGTTTGCTAATTAAATTCGGAGAAAATGTTACTCTTGTCAATTTGAGGAACATATCCTATTTTTTGTTTTTTGTTCATCTGGGTCAATCTTGTGTGGTTTTGCAGTCTTGAAAATTTTCCTAATGATGATTCAACCCCTGGTAGTATATAGTTACATCTTCAAATAGGAGGAGTACCGTTGCATCTTTGTTTTCATCAAACTGCCTATTTTTTAATAGGTGGAAAAGACTAATTAAGTGAGAAGAGAGTATGTGTGTATATATGTAATGATCTTCTTTCTATTTGGTGCAGCCAGGGGAGATTGTTGTCATCTAATCTATTGATATGTGTTTATTAGAACTTTTCAAGTTGTTGACTTTAATATCCAAATGTAACATGCATTTTCTTGTGGTCTTGAAAAAGTCCAATAGCATTCTTCAATCCATGTGCTTCATGTGCAAGATCGATACTTGAGGAAATTCATATATGGCTAACGAACTTGTTCAGGTTGTCTAATGGGGAAGTAACACTAGCAATTTATTATTCCTCGACATGCTCTTTCTTTCATACAATTGTAGTTTAGTTTATAATGCTTTTTCCATGGTTCGGTTTCCTCACACGATAATCAATATCCACCGTTTTCTCCTCCTATTTGTTTGTACATATATTAATTGGTAGTTGTGCCTATTACAGCATTTGGGAGTTGTGACTTGTTAAAAGTTGCAGTGCCTTTGGACGAAGGAGAACTAGGAATAAAATGAGGTAAAATGCATGATTTTGTTGGCAATCATGGAGAAATTAAACAGTCATTCAGCAGTGGTTGTCTTGAAGAGTACCTAGAACAGCCAATGTGTGTCTTCAAGTAAAAATCACATGCAAGAGCTTAACAACGAACGTGTTCGCCCTCAGAATTCTGATTCAATAAACAGGTAGTGCCTAAACCAATGACCCCAGGAAGAGTTACTTTATTCAAATGCTTACATGAGGGCCAAATCAATTTAACTTCCTGTATCCTAAATATGGATGATTGGCTAAAATCCAAGAGTTGTGCAGCATGTTATTTCAAGTATTCTGTTTATCTGTAGGCATGATGCTGAGGCACATCTTGCTCCTAGGAAGTCGAAAACCAATGGAAATCTCAATTATTTTGAAGACAGAGAGGCAATGGTACGGGTGCTTTTCAGGGTTTTCCATGTAGAGATTTTGATTCTTTACTTACAGTGAAGCTTGATGTGGCTTGCTTACACTTTATGAATTTGCAAGTAGGAGCTTCATTTACGATTAAGAGCACAAAAGGAGGAGATCCAGATTCTTCATGGACAAATTGCTGCTGCCTGTTTGAGGGTAAATTTATCTGAAGGCCTTTGCTAGTCTGCATCTAGATGATCATAATGGCTAATGTGTTATTAGATTTCTGACTTATATGCAATTGCTTTGTTTTATATGGTGCCAGGAGCTTCAGTTGCTTGATGAGAAATATATTTTGGAGAGGAAATTTTCATACTTAAGAATGGTCTGTCCATCTTGTAAAATAGCAGTTCTCACCTTTTCCTTTGATGCAGTAATTTTCTATATGTACCAAGATGGATTGTGAGAGCAGTTTTTCAATCTCTGATCTATTTGCTGAAGCAACCTCTTTTTGAATGATAGGCTATTGATGAGAAGCAAACTGAAGCAATTACTTCTGCTTCAAATGAGTTGGTTCGCAGAAAAGGTGATCTAGAAGAAAATTTACAATTGACCCATGATTTGAAGGTCTAGTACAGTTTCTATTTCCAGCTTATGCTTTTCTATTCCTCTGAATACATTTTAGTTTTTTCTGTGCTGCATGAACATTGATATCAACCCATGATAAGTAAAACTAAAGTAAGAAGTATTTATTAACAACAAAGATATCGAGGCAAAGAGCAGACTGAGATATCATTGTCATTTTGAAGAAATCCCTTTTTTTTATAAGGTGATATTGGTCAGTTATTCTAAATAAAATCCTTATATGACCTGCTTTTACTGTTTAATTTTGTGACATGACCGAGCATAGGGTTCATAGCGAATACAACATAGTGCATGTCGCGGGGGCGCGACGGGTTATGACAGTGCAAATGAAAATTTATATGATAATGATTCACAGGGTTCAGCCTTATCTAAACCAATACAAATTCGTGGAGCATTGGATTTCATTAATATTAGTTTAACCCACCTTAACCTCCAAACATTTGGACACACAAGATGCTAAGACACTTTTTTTTTCTTTAAATTTTAAACGTATGATATTACAAATACTCTGCATGATTTGAAAAAACAAATTTTAAGTGAAAATACAATTTTTTTTTTAAATAATAATGAACTAATAATTTTCTTTTGTCATGAAAGGAGTACTAGTATTTTTATTGGTTCCAGCTTTTTGACAATTCCTTTTCCATATGCTATATATGTAAACATAGTCTAAAAGAGGAAATTATTTCCTGTTTTTAACCAATCTACTACAGAGTTACATAAATTAGTTTAGATTTATCTTTTTTTTCTTTTTTTTTGATCATGTAGTTTAGGTTTTTTTGTAAAAAGCAACAATAAATATTTTTCATCATAAAATTTGTTCTTTCCAAAGATGCTAAACATTAAGAAAAAAGATAGACAATAGTTAAAGAAGATTATGAGCTTCAGTTCAGCTTCTTAATGTTGGACCCAATGTTGGGTCCCATCACAATGATATTTTACACTGTTGCTGCTGGAACATATGATTTTATCATATGATTCCTGGAACAAGAGTATCCCCTTGCATGTATGTAAACTGATTATATTATTTTGCTCTGCCAAAAAGTAAGCATGTCTATTGACTAAAATAAATTATACATGCAAACAAGTCTCTTAATCACTAAATTAGTGAAATGGCCCCAACTTATAGCTTATTGATTAATTAGGATGAAACTAGTGTGTGTACTTTCGACCTAACACGACACTTCAAATTTCAAGAGTGTTGTATTGCCCATTCACCTGCTTGGCATTCTTCATTTTGACGTACAACTGTATCTTCCTTTTCTTTCTTTCGTTGTTTTTAATTTCTTTTTACTAATGTACTTTAATTTTTATCATTCCTTCTTTTTTCTTCCATCTATTGTATTTATTAACTAAACCTTTCATTAAAATTTTAAAAAACTAAAACTGCTCAGACATTCACTGTAGATCAAGAGGGAAAACATTGTGGATTGGAACAATGTTTTTCTTTGCTTTTTAATCCTTGAAGCCTTTTCTATTTCAGTCACCAACTATTTTTTTTCATTCAATTTCATAATCACCAAGGCATTGATTAGGATTTGAGGTTGATAATTTGTTTCGATTAGATTGTTAATGGGTTTTCACTGTCTTGAAAAAATATTTCTGACAATAAGTTAATGCTCCATTTGATAAAATAGAATATAAAAACATTTGAAACTTCAGGGACTAAACTTGACATTGAAACACAAAAACAACCTTTCTTTTCATTGTTCATGAGGCACACATTTTAAAATTTTAGTCCCTATTTTTTTTTTCATTTTTGGTCTCTTTGGTTTTTGGATTTTTAGTTTCGGTCCAAAACTTTATTTTGTTCATTTTTTCAATATCTGCGCTTGAGATAGGAGAGAGAACTTTGACGATTGGCCACTTTTTGACAATAAAAAAACACGATCTTGATGTCAATGAGTTTCATTTAATGAGAGGAGTGTTGTTTAGGTGTTTTTGATCCATTATTTTGCTGAAATGAGTAGAAATGAGTTATTTAAGGTTAAAAATGAGTTTAGTGAGGTCTATATGGTGTTTCTTAGATTATATTTGGTTAGTGTTCGATGACAAAAGAAATAGAGATTGTAGGAACAAAAACGTGTTAGGTTAAAGAGACAGAGACAAACATAAAATAAATTCGTCTCTAGTATGGTTTTGGAGTGAATTTCCATGCTCTTCTTAAAGAGAGCGTATTAATAAGATGAAGGGGTTTTAATTAAAGAGATACCTTTTTTATTTTTATTTCAAGTCGTTCATTTTTTTTTTTGGATATTTATTCTAATTACCTTCGGTTTTTATTGAGTCAACAACATAGCTTGGAATGCTATACTTTTTTGTTAAAAAAATATATTCCTATGAAAATAAGGAATTATACTAAAAAATTATTTTGTTTGAGTAGAATTTAAAGAATAATTTCATTTTCATATAATTAGATAAAAAAAACTTGAAGAGCTCATTGCGGCATGAGATTACGTATTTTAATTTGTATTTCTCTCAATTTTTTTAGTTAGTGTTACCAAATTTTTTTTTTTTATAATTGTTGGTACATATAATTCTAGATTAGTTTTATTAAATGCACACATCAACTTTTCAATTCTCAATTATTTTTTTATGTTAGAAAATGCATTTGATAACGTCTACACATTGTTTTTTTAGGTTAAAAAAGAATTTGATTCGAACCACGGCCAAGTGTGGGCCAACTTACTAGTATTTTCTATTTTTACAAACTACATATGTAAGAAATGTCAAGATATATTTCATATTCTTTAATGTATCACATATGCTCTAGAGTATAACTTTCAATTCAATTCTACATTTATTTGTTTTATAATTTGAATACATTTTCACATATTTTTCTTCTTTTATCTTATATTATATGATTTATATAATTAATTTGAATTGATAAAATTTTTCATTTATACTGTAACCATTATAAAATATGTTACAGTACGTGTTTTGGCCTCTTTCGGCAAAAACCTTGTGCTTCGCCACTGACCCTAAGTGGTCCGTAGATAATGCTTAAAAGCATGGAAGCTGAAGTTGCCTTAACATTAAGCTACTTGTTTCAACCAGGGAAACAAGTAATTAATTTAAGTGAAGTTCCGACAATAAATGGTAAACTTAATTCCATGTTTAAAGGTTAGCCTGTAGTGATTGGTTGTTGGGACTCTCATATGGAAAGTAGTTTTGTCCATTGTAATGGTCTTGCTAGTAATCAGTAGCTTTATAAGTAAATCCATTATTGTTTTTCTGTTTATATAGAGATGCAGTGTGAGCTAGATCATATCATGCACAGTACCTAGCTTAGCTTTGTCATATAAATTGCTCAAAGTGAATGTTGGATATCATATTATCAACATACATATACACATCTGAATATTTAAATTTTTTTGACATCGACTAATTTATCAGGGTAGAACATTCTGCTTGGGAAGTGTAAACAGACGCTTCCCATCCTTGCTTTCTATAAAACATAAAGGAAAAACAATTTTGTAGTTTTGTATATGTGCTTGACTTCTCTGCCCACCTTGTGGAAAGTGATACTATCAATTGTTGTGATGGACGAATATTAATATCTTTTTACTGTGCTCCTAATCTATTTGCCTTATGTTTTTTTTGTTATCAAATTATTCCTGAATGTGTTTTGGGTAAAATGCATCTGTGAATTGTGTACTTGTTCTCCAGGTTGTGGATGATGATAGATATATTTTCGTTTCATCCTTGCTTGGCTTATTGGCTGAATATGGAATCCGGCCCCATGTTGTAAATGCCTCTGCTATTTCTAACAGTGTAAAGGTAACTAATTACATGGATTATATATCTGCAAGAAGTGAACATGGTACTGCAAGACAATGCATGAACTTTCAGGCTGCTCTCATTTATGTTTTTATCTCCCATTGACTTGTTGCCAAAAAAGAAACAAGAAAAAAAGAAACCCTAGAATCAAAGCATGATCTGGATTTATCTTATTCTGATGGGCCATTCCCAGGTACCTTTTTCTTCTATTAAGTTCTTTGGGAAGGCATGAGAAATGCCTTATATTTTGTGTTGGTCCTCGAACAAGTTACACTCTATCCTTGTCTGTGAATCTGTATCATATTTGATCCCATGTATCCTGTAAATATGTACTCTTATGGGAAAGATCTCTAAATGCCTGCATCTAGCTGACATCAGATGGATGGCTTTTATTAAGCATGAGAACAACATTAAAATATCTATCAAATAAAAATTTAACTAATTTTACTTTATTTTTTCTTTATATATATTTTGCAGCTCCTGCATGATCAATTGCAGTGGAAGATTAGAACTTCCTATGTAAGCTATGAGGCATGCTGCAGAAGAGCCGCTTTTGTTTTTGTGTTTTGCCAAATTAAGAACTTGCCATTGTCATTCTTCTATTTGATTAAATTTCAAATGCTTCATTTTATCTAATTTAAGCTAAATGTTCTCATGAGTCCCCGAGGTTCAACCTTTTTTTTTTTTTTTCATTTCCATATGCAAGCATGTATTTAAGTATGTGCATCTTAGACTTGCAGATCCAACCACTCCCTTACCATGCATATACAAAAGCATTTTTTCCTTTACCCATCTTTACATCTCCTGCATCAAATATTTGACTTGAGCATTTTTCCTTGAAAACATTTCTTTTGCTTTGTTCTTAAATTGTTATTTTGGGACTTGGGGTGCTCATTTTTATCAGAGTTTTTCCTGTATCAAGATCTGGTTGTTTTTCGGTTGGTTATGAGTTAAAATAATGTTACACTTGTGATTTACTTTAATCACAGGATATAATCAGAGAGATAGCATCTGTGCTGGGCTCTAAAAATGGAAGCAGTTCTCATGATATAGACAATCCTGTTTCTGGCATCTTGACGGGTCAAACAACTCATCGATCCACGGTATTAGTGGCATGTAATCTACATGTTTTCTGTCTCCTTATTGTCACCTTTTCAGTACACGAGCTTGGCTTTATGATTAAATTATTAATGATTTTTCTCTTATTATTTTGCTCTCTCTTTTTCAATGCAGGGTCACCATGGGACTTCTGCTTCTAATAACCATATAGCTGAACAGCATCTGGAACTGAATGACAATATGCCAAGATTTGTACATGAGACAAATCTTGCTGATAAATCAAGTTTAACACTTCATAATGGGATGCACCAGCTATTAAATAACAACAATTTCCCAGAGTTCTCATTTGATCAAGACAGGTAGGTACAATTTATATAGTTTGGATGTAGTGCATTCAATCCTTTTCATATGGCGGATAATATTGTTGTTAGGTAACTAGCTATAAATCACAACCTATTTTTTCGGTTTAAGATTTGTGAAGCTCTAGAAATTTTTGGAGATTCATTCTATATTGTTCAAGGAGTCATGTTTGGTTAACACAAACTTTCTTAAGTTCTTACAATAGTCATTTTAAATAAATCTGAGTATGTTCTCCCCTCAGCAAAGTTCTCAGAACCAGAATGGTTATTGAAGCAGAAAGGTCAGAGGTGGTTATAAATGTGTAAGAAGTATTGGTACATATTATATCAAGAGAGTTATTATTAAATTAAACTGGAAGCATTTTCTAGGAACTATTCATAGTCTGTAGATCAATTAATTAACGTAAGAAAATTTTTCATGACTTAGGAATCAATATTAGTTTGTGAAGATATATTATGAGTAAAGCAATTTTTTAGATTATGTTATCCTCTATTGGTTGTTTTGGAATGGATAAAGAAGTAAATTAGGAGTTCTCTATATTCATGTTTTCCCTATAATATTTAGTTTAGATTTCTGTTTCTATTTCTATTTCTATTTTCTATGTTAGAAAATAAAATATAAAACCATTTTTGGGGTTTTAACTAATAGATTAAGCTTTCATGTTGAGTGGTTCTTTAACATGGCATTCACGCTTTTGGACCAGTGATCCAAGCTTTGAATCCTACCACTCCCCTTCTCTTGTATTTATATTAATAAAGATAAAATCATTCTTGGGGCTTCACCTCTTAGATTAATTGTTGAGTGATTCTTTGACATGAAGGACTTCATTAATGGAATTATGTGTTTTTTGGTTTAGTTTGTGTCAGGTTAATGGAAACTGATAAATGTTTACATTGATCTTGAAGACAAAATATATACAAGAGGTGGAAACCAAATCAAGGCTGAAATCTCTTGAAATTGGGCTGAAATATTACAATACTTAATAGAGAAAACTAAACAAGGAAAGAGTATTAACTCAGAAATATAACAAAATGTTCACAGCTTACAATCTGCAGAAGATTTGTACATATATTTGTGTTCGTGAGTGTTCTTCGTCATATCTTTTCCCTAAGCACTCTTTTCTTCCGCTGCCTTTATTTCTATTTCTTTCCAACTTCACTCCTACAATAATATCTTAATTTTTCCCTTAAATATCTAATTCCCAAACCTATCACTTCTAAATATTTTGCAGAACACTATCCCAAGTTGTCCACATCATGCTGTCCCATATAAGTTTATTATACCAGAACTTTGCAGGATAGTCATCTTATATTTGATGCTTTACAGATTTTAATGCTTTGGTTCTCTCTTTTCTTGTACAAGAACTAGCAGTATTCTTTTTCTCTTCAGTGATAGGACTTATTGTTATCTGATACTTGCACTACTTTTCTAATTATATATGATTTTGTCACAGGAACGTAGCTGGCCCTCTTTCCAATAGTTTATTTGGAAAAAGTGATATGAATGCGAGAGCAGGAGAGATGGCCAATGATGTGCCCCATCCTTCCAGCATGAATGATGAGATTGCTTCCTCTGTTTCAGATGGTGAGGATGCTTCTATGTGGAGAAATTTTTTTTATGTTTCTGATAAAACCTAATGGACTTGTTTCATTTTAGATCTCCCTGGCATTGAGGGTTTCCAGATTATCGGTGATGCTACTCCTGGAGAAAAACTCCTTGGATGTGGATTCCCTGTTCGTGGAACTTCTCTTTGCATGTTTCAGGTGATGTGCTTAAGTTTTCTATACAAGAATTGCCATCAATTAAGACATTCCGAATACAACAAATGTTATTTTATCCACACACCAATGGTTTATTCTTTTGTCATATAGTGGGTTCATCATCTTGAGGATGGCACTAGGCAGTACATTGAAGGTAATAAAAAAAATGAAATGCATTTTTGACTTTCCGATAGTGCTCTTATTTAAAGGTTATCTCGTTGATATATCATTTATGATAATATTTGACTCAGGAGCAACAAATCCAGAATATATTGTCACGGCTGATGATGTTGATAAGTTGATTGCTGTCGAGTGCATACCTATGGATGACCAAGGCCGCCAGGTGATTTTTTGACTTAGCATGCATTTCCTAATGTGTGAAAATCCACGTGTAATGTATTGAGCGTAATAATATAGTTTCACAAAAAATACATATATCACTCAAAAAATCCTTTTCTTGCCTTTTTTTTTTGTTTGCTGCTTTATTTGATCTTTTTACTTAATCCGCTTTATTGTTTTCTGGATCTAGTTGAGTTGTTGCACTGAAAATTTTTCAGATTACAAATAAATGTAACTCTTAATATTCTGATTTATTCCAATTTTCTTATGTTGTCAGGGGGAACTGGTGAGGCTTTTTGCTAATGATCAGAACAAAATAAAATGTGGTAAGTGGGTCTGAAATGGATTCATCTCTTTAATATCTTAACATCTTGAAGTACTTAGTATACGAAGTGACTGACCTTTTTTTAATCATATGAAACAAAAGTTTTATGTGTCTATTTTTCGTAGGATGAAGCCATTTTTTCAAATTATGGTAGATATATGATTTAAGTCCATACATGTTGAAAGTTTGAATTTCAACTGGGTACAGCATTATCCATTTTATCTTCTTCGTTATTTATCATAATGGTCTTACCCGTGTTCAATACATTGTGATAGTGTCAGTTTATATAGCAAATGACCATTTTTTATTATTTCTGCTGATAATTTTGTTGAGATTATAATTTTTCTTTCAGTCGGTGTTATATGTAAGCTGCTGTTGTGAAACTTCTGAATTTTTGTGATTTCCAATCAGCTTCTTTAATGAATGACTCAATCATTGAAGATTGAAAATCAAGTTGCCATGTGCACATTTAGAAGCCTTTTGCTTATATTCGGCATTTATGCATTGTCCTTGTTGACTGAGCATATACTTCTTGCTTGCTCTCACATGTATGTATTGGTCAACAAGGAGAAAGGTGAAAATGTACGTGAATTGATTTAAGAAGCTATGTTTTCTTGGACCCCTGCATGATGCCAATTACCATTTACTTATGATTTTTCATCCTTTTTGCAAACTTAACTGGCATGCTAGCATGAATTGAAGATTTGCTTAAGTGTTAATTGTTTATTGATTTTTATATCCAGTCTGCTATATTCTTTCATAACTTTATGATGATCTACTTGTAGACCCAGATATGCAACGGGAGATTGATACTTATATTTCTAAGGGTGAAGCCACATTTAGTGTTCTATTGCTGGTAGGTATGGTTTTGTTTTAACAGAAGTACGTGTATGCGAGACTAGTTTTATGATTTTTTTCTTCTAATGATATGTTATGGTTCTCCCCCTCTCCCTAAAATAAAATATATTCCTATCCTAGATGGTGATTTGGTTGTTGGAAAAGGGATCCCTGGTAGATGAAAGCATACACGTTGTAAGATGTTGAGTTGAAGTAAATTTTTAGGAAACTTCAACGTAGTTACAAATGTTCTGATACTAATTTTACAACATTTTGGTTATTACCAAAAAAAATTAACTTGTCTAATATTTAAACCTTTCATCTCTTTGTTGATTTTTGATTGGGCTAATAGACTTGGGTGCATTTGGAAATTGGATAGAATTGAGGTCCTGCTTTTACTCTTTTGAACTGCTTATATGTTGAAGAACAATATTAAGCTTGTAAATATCAAGGATTCTTCCCCCTTTTTTCTTCTCCAAAATAAATAAATAAAAAAGAAAAACAAAACTTTTTGGAGATTGAGAAGGGGGGGTGCATGCACTTGGAAGCAAACCACATGGATCAATCTTGTTTAGGAGCTAAAACTTGAATCCTCTGGATTATTTATTAATCCATAGTCTCAACAAACTAAAAATTGAAATCCAGAATAATTTGCAGTTTTTTAATTTCTTGTACGGGCAGGATTAGAGCACAATCCAACATGCAATATACACAATAACAATAGCACATACCTGCTAAATCTTAATTCTCTGTTGTGGTGCTTGTTGAATTTTTGTTTTTGAGGCCCATATTGGCCAAAATGTGTAAAGGAAACTCCTTTTTTCAACAGTATGACTCTTTTCCATCACCATGAGCTCTTTACTAAAATCAAGTTTTAAATTAGAAAAAGGAAATGGTGCAAACTTCTGAAAAACAATTATACTCAAGGGTAGCTCTATAACTAAATTTTTATGCATGCTCAATATAATTTCTATTTTCAATGTAATAGAAAATGTTTGTGAGGTTTTTGTCATGTACCTTAACAAGGAGATATTATAGCATGATTTGAGGTATTAGAAGTGCTCCCTCTTAATCCTCCTTTGGATGTACGAGTAGGGATTAGTTGGTACATATAAATACTTCTTACTATCCTTTCTTTTGGATCGTCATTTCCATTAATTGCTTGTAATGAAAACATGGAAATTAGTAAGAAATTAAATGCCTTGTGCTGACCTTTGGCTGCTAGTTTTGTGTGGTGGTAATTCTTCTTTTACTTATCTGCTACAGTTGTTTATTTGGTTCTAAGTGGAAAGCCTTTGGTCATGATTCCTTACTTTTATTGTGTTCCAGGGCTGAGAAGCCAGTAATGGCAACCCCTTGGTAAAACTGTGAAAGCTAACATTATCAAGAATTGTTCTATCATAAGCTATAAAGATAATGACCTGAAATCCAAACCAAACTTTCAATACCCTTTATACAGTTGATAAAGCACCTCAAGGTTTTCTTACGAACAAAAAATTACTGTCTATTTGCTTTATGAATGACACATGGTTAGATCATGTGCTAAAAAAAAAATATTTTAATGTACACAAACCATGCTTATACATTTTATTAGCTATGGATTATTTTGGCTGGTCGATTTCTCCTCTTTTTGCTCCTCTGTGTATGTTGTAAACAACAGATTCTAGAAATTTCCTTTTGATTTAAAATTGTGCGCATTTTCATTCTTCTTAGAGCAATATTTGAGCCAGTCAATGTGCCCTGGATATGGATGTTAAATTGTTATGTTCAATTTCCAATTGGTTGGGCAGTTTAAGATGTTATAGTGCTACTTGATGCTGAGATTTTCTTTGGGGGTGCTGTCTAGATATTTTAAAGGAACAAAATGGGGGTTTTGCTTGTGGGAGGGAGGATATTTGGGTTGGGTTCATTGTGAAGGGTTCTTCGATGATGCTAGGTGAAATTTTGATTGACGCTTGTTAAACTTGCCTTGATTGTAAGATGCCTCATTTTCAACTCTTCAATAATTATGTTGTATCCAGTTCTATGACATCAAATATCTTCTAACAAACTTTTTCTTGTACTCCCTTTTGTAGACGGACTCTTCTGAAAATTGGGATTCAACAACTCTAGTTTTGCGACGTTCTGGGTACCAAATTAAGAGCAACGGAAGGGGAAATGTAGTTATTGCAGAGAAATTTTCAAAGGATTTATCTGTATGTTGTTTTCTTTCACCGCTTTTCCCTTCTGCCTTTTTTTTTCCCCGAGGGTAGCATATTAATTTAGTAATTTGACCATTTCTTTTATACATTTTTGGAGTAACTTTGGGCCTTTTGCTACATAAATTTCATTCTATGTACTTAATTATCCATTGAGCCAATTTATATAACTATTTTCTTTTTTAAAGAGTACCATGAAGATGACAAATCTTTGCAAATATATATGTGTGTGTGTGTGTGTGTTAAGCATGGTCGTATTTGTGTTATCATTTTGGAATAAATCTTTATTGTACTTGCAGATCTTCATTAAAAAACTAAGTATTCTGCATTGAAAGTTTATTCTCCTGTGCATATGGCTTTGTATATTATTTTATATCTTTTTCACTCTGCAGATAAAAATCCCTGCTGGACTCTCAACGCAATTTGTTTTAACATGTTCCAATGGATCTTCTCATCCTCTCAGTACATATGATGTTCGGTAATTACTACCTTATGTTAGATTTTCTATATTATGTTGATTTTAATGTAATTTCCATGCTACTTGTTTCAAATGGATTGCTATTTTATTTTGGCTCAGCATCAGAAAATGTAAAGCTGATAGGTGGGATGTTGACCAGAAAGATAGTAAATTCCTTAAGAAGCCCTTAGACCTGGCAGGTTTATTAGATTATTGGAAGTGGTTTCTGACTTTCCTCTATGGAGATATAGAATGAAGGCAATACCGCCTCCTTTACAATAACTCCTACTTACCCCAGTTACTCCTCCCATGTTCATAAAGTTCAGATTGCCATTAGAGTAGAATTAGAGGAAGTAGCTGTAGAGAGATGTGATAAAGCCTCATTAATTCCCAGCTAGCACTGTGGACTTCAAACTTGCCTCGCCAAGTGTTTCATGACTTGCTACATGTATTCAGTCCTTAAATGTTAGTTCAACTTGATGGAATGTCAACATTTTAGTAGTTTGTGAAACAAAACAACTAGGTTAATACTTTTGCTATTGGAAATGCTAGTATTATTAATAAAACCATTTCTTTTGATTTGATGATCAATATAAATAATCTAACATAATGAGATATGCCATTGGGAAATGATTAACAAATAAAGAAGTTACACTAAATATCCATAGAACAAATGTGGCAACTAACCAGTGAACTGTGGATCTCTGAATTCTTAAATGATTAGTCAAGCATAAGAAAAATTGAAAGCCACATCAGTTTGTATGAAAATTTTGTATGGTATTTAGTTGTTTTTATTGCATTACTCTATACAATAAATTGACAAAAAGGAAAATGATGACCTTATGGCGACAATGGCAATTATGGATGATCCACAATGGATTTTACATATTTTATTTTAGAGAGAATGTGGAAATCAATTATACATACTTTCATTTCTTTATTTGTGTGAGTTTAGGAGTTTGGGTTCTTATATTCAAGCACCTATTCTTTATTCTAAAGATTTTGGTTGATAATTAAAACTTAATCAATTCTTAACTTCTCTTTGGTTCAACTCTCCTCCTCCTCCTTTAATCTCTTCACATTCTTCCTGAATTTTCCTCTTTATCCTATGTTGCACAGACAATAACCCTATGCTTTAATCTTTGTGCTGCCTCCATATATTGTAATTCTCATAAATAACTATGTGATATAACATGTTTTTTATTGAAACTTCTTTGATTGCTTCCCCCCCCCCCGAATATTTCTTCTAGCTTCTATTGCATAGCATAAATTTGCACGGTTCAATTTATACCAAATGTTTGTTTGTTGGCCGATAAAATTTTGTTAGGATTCTCTTTTCTAAATCAGATGGCAGTATTAGTGAACATGACAAATAGTTAAGATCACACCAAATATTTTGCCTTTTCTTATGGATATTATGATGTTTAACCTGATGCTAGTGATATACTTCTGCAGAATGCGAGACACTCTTGTGTTGGCAATGAGAATGTTTCAGAGCAAGGTATCTTATTCTTGCATGTGAAAAATTGGTGTCAGTTATCCTATCTTTGGTTTTTTTTTTTTAATAAAAGACTTGTCCTACCTTGGTTTCTAACATTTATAGTTCCAATATTTGTGGAAATTCTATATCATGTTTAAGAACACATGTGGCATGAACAAAACTCATCTGAGAGCAGCTTTGTTTCCTATTTTCACTAAAAGATAGGTAGTTAATCCACACAAATTTTCCATGTGGTTGTAGCTATTGTAAGGCTGTAAATACCATTGAGAGCAATGACTTTAAAGTTCTCTTCTTGGATGAAATATTTAAGAACTCAAACTCACATCGGCTAATGCTCAACGTGTCGGTCAAGTGCAAAAGTTAACAGACAACTGCTTTTGGCAATGCCTGATGTTTGATCAATTTCATTTACATATGCGTGGACACATTGAGCCCTGCTGCTTGCTAACAATAAAATAATTTTCCCTTTGTTGCCTTTTCTGATGTGATTTAAGTTTTGATCATCTTACTTGGTGTGCCCCTTTTGGATCAGGCATTGGATGACAAGAGAAAAGGTAGAGCTTAGAGCCGTAGATCCCATCATATTTCAGTAAAATATTCCTAGTTAATATTCATTGACACAGAATACAAGGAGAATAAATCTGCAGGGAGGTTTGCTAATTTATGCTTGATTTACTATACCAAAACTCTTCTTTCTATTTTCTTTGTGCCTTGTATTGTGGTTCAAATCATTTTTAGACAGTGAATCACGTGTATATGAAGCATATAGATAACAAATGTATTAACAATAAATGTATTTTTGTCTAGTGTTGTCTCATGATTGCCACACACATGTAGCATAAATTGTCAGGTTGCTACGATCAAATTGCTCTCACAATTTTCATGTCAGAGTTCAATGTTATCTTTTGGTATAATTTTCCGCTCTTGTTTGAAGGAATTAAACTTTTTTTCAACTAAAACTATTAATTCAATGGTAGGTTTTGAATTATGTTTGTAACTTCATAACGATGGGGATGTTCATTGTTTCCTTGGTTTAGGATGTCAATAAATTATTTCTAAGGGATGGATATTATTTTAATCTCTGTGCGTGTGAGAGAGTAATGCTGTTTTACACGAAGATTAGGGTAGGAATGGGCGGGCAAGAAATGCTCATCATTCGGTTGATTTCTGTGCTCATGAGACCTGCAAGTAGGCCTGAAAGAAGTTAATTGAATGTTTGCTTTTAATCTTAAGAAATAAATTAAATAATTCTTTTATGGATAAACAAAAAATGTTTG
>Ga0325414_1003521_pt1 | contig 16291 bp, 8 predicted proteins | sample PopdelMetagenome_8_FD_206183 | JGI IMG/M metagenome (GOLD analysis project Ga0325414, IMG submission 206183) | Populus deltoides microbial communities from Bellville, Georgia, United States - Leaf-PdKOR-R3 | ecosystem: Host-associated > Plants > Phyllosphere > Phylloplane/Leaf | place: USA...
AAATAATTTTTAGACATGTAAAGAATGATTTCTTGTTAGCCTATTCTTATTTAGCCAGTACATGAATAAACAATTTCAATAGTAATTATTCTTTTCCTAAACAATTTTATTTTTAAAGTAAAAATATCTAATTTTTAAGGAAAAAGCTGTCACATTTTTATTTATTTTTTGGACCGGTAATTAAGGCAAAACAACATGAATTAATTCTACTAATTACCAAAATTAATTTTGTATCAATTTTGATTCAAAAAATCAGTATAAAAATAGGTTGAAATGGAGATATTTGCACACAAAAAGCAATAGCTCATCTCTCTCCTTTTATTTTCCTAACATTTTGCTATGTTATTTTTTTAATCGTTCTAGAGCATAAGTTTAGTTTTTTTGTAGAGAGATTTCTTAAATTGTTTTCCCAGTTTGTGAATCTTTTTTTTGTAGTGCAACTAATCAAGGTGATGGTATTAGAATCTTAAAAGGTTGATTGCAATCATTCTGTTTCAACCAAGTGACAAATAATAAAACTTTAAGGATAAAAAATACAATTCTTGAAAACAACATGATTAGCTATTTGTTTGTTTAATTTTATTTTTCTTTGTGTTTTGCATATTTAAAAACCAGATTTTAATTATATATATTTGGCTAATGTTTTAGAATATTTATCATGACTTCAACACAAGAGATGATTAATACAACCAATGTTGCTTCATTAAGAACTATTTTGGTAAGAAAGATTTCACCATCTCCTTTTATGGTGCATGATGATAAACTTTAAAAGTTGAATGAATTGAACTTTTAAAAGTGGCACTAGAAGATGTTTTTCTATTTGATCACCTTGAACACGAGCAAAGTTTTTGTTTGAAGAAGCATCAAACCTATCAGATAATGAATTTGATCATATCATTATAGCAGGTATTGACTCATGGAATAATACCACTTTTATGTACAAGAACTATATCTTGAATAAATTAGACAATATATTATATGATGTGTATAATTCAATCAAGAGTGCAAAGTACCATGAAAAGTCTTGGATCAAAATTACAAGGCTAGAGATTCTAGTGTGAAAAACTCATAGCCGATAATTTTTTGGATTTTAAGATGATTGATTCCGGGATCTAAGTTTAAGAGTTTCAACTTATTTTCCATAATACTCATGTTGAATGAATGATTGTAAGTGAATGCTTCAAAGTGACTGTAATTATTGAAAAATTATCACCATCTTGAAAAAACTTCAAGAACTACCTTAAGTATAAATGTAAGGAGATGGGAGTTGAAGACCTCATTTATCCTTCTTTATATAACCTAATAATTCTTGTTTCATTTATAAATATCATGTATATTGATTATCTAGTTTATTCTTCTTGTTGTTCATATACAAATCATTCATATAAATAATAAATCCATAATAAATATTATTATTTTAAAATAAAAATATTTTCCTTTAATAATGAATTTAAATCCATTTAAAGCTAATTAAGAAACGAATACAATGTTTCTAGAAAGTATTAGAACAAAACAAAAATTATAAAGTTCTAGTATTTGCCTACTTGGTAAAGTTAAATAATAAGTTCCTACAATTAATGTAACAACCCTTGTTTCATTGTCAACTTATAGGTCCAATCTGCCTGTATGTAATTTTCTACTTTTCTCTATTTCCTGAAGTAAAAGCTTTAGTAAGCTTTTTGCCCTTCAAGATTATAAAATATTTTTTGTAGTTCTTCATCTAGTGGCCTTCCTTACCATAATGACGAAAAATATTCTTGTTTTTCTTGATACACCAAATAGGTTTTTATGCTTTTAAGGTAAAGACTGGAAGACTAAGTAAACACTTAACTCATGATCTATGACAAAGGCTAATTATCTTAATTTCTCAATATAGTCATCATTTTTAGAATATAGGTATTCATAGAGGAATTTTTTATCATCATAAAACAAAACAATTCCTTAAAGGTCTCATAACTCTCAATTTTACTAGACATATCAAACAAATCTTTAAGATGAATAATTATAATATGGGCATCCATATTCTCATGTTATTTTTGACATTCAGGTGACATGTTGGCTAACATCACAAATGTAGTACACTTATCATCATTAATATAACATTGCTATTCAATCCCAACTTCTTTATCACCATCCTTATTAGAGGCAAAAAAATTAAATTATCAAGAATATATAACATTGTTTCTTGCTTGAGAACAATTCTCATATTATGATACCAATCTAAGAAATTTAATCCGGTCAATTTATTAGCATCAAGCATGATAAGTAAAGATATGTTTTTGCCCATAGTGATCTATCAATTTATTCATGTAAAGAAAGACCTCAACCCTTTGATTATAAATAACTAAGAATTGGAAATATAAGAATGAATGCTACAAAGACAAAATTATTTGATAAGTTTTGAAGAGTTACATGAAGAACAAAGAGTATGAACAACCTTGCACACATATAATATCTTTTAAAAAAATAATTCAAGTCTTCTAACTCCATATAGTATTGCAATTCCACTACATTCAATATTTTAAGAACCAAGAGTACAAGCAGTCTTTCACACACATAAATTTTTTTTTTAATAAACCAAGTCTTCTAACTTCATATAGTGTTGCGATTCCACTACAATCAATATTTTATGATCCAAAACATTCAAAAACTAGCAATAATAGTTTTTCTATTATATTAGCCCAAATCATAGCTACTTCCATTTTTCTATGCTAGTCATTTACACTCTTAAAACCCTGAGTTAGATATTGTAGTTTCTAATTTGTTTTTCTATGTCATATTTGCTTTTGCTTTTGTTTTTGTATTTGTTTGATTGTCATGTGTCTTGAATTCTATTAGTTGGACATTACAAAACTGTATTTATTTTATTATTATTTTTAGTTCATTGAAGAACTGAAGAGGAGAGAATAAGAGATAAAAGGAAAAAAGGTAAGACTTATTATCATGAAAAGATAAAAAAAAATTGAGTGAAACACGAGTGTAATGATAAACTATTGTGTAAACACGTGACTGTGTGTGTAAGGATAATTTTTATTACTAACATGAAATTTTAGATTTGATAAGGTCTTTCAAAGATGGGGTATCACCTAAAGAGGAGAAGGAGAACATGCTTTTTTTTTTTTTTTTTGCTATGGGCTATATAACAACAATTTAAAAGCATAAATGTGATGTTTAGTGAGGTGCAAGACCAAATAAAAAAACAAGAGGCCATGATTACTAGTTTATGAGGTGGGCCACCTCAAAGAGGTTTTAATGTTAGAAGGTTGAAAGACATGCTACAATACCTATAGACGAGTTGGTTGGTAAGAATAAAGATGAAGATGGTGAAAATTTTTACCATGTATCATTTAACCAAGGTGATAGATCTTGGCAGCCTATAAACCATAGTGATGGAGGATTTTAGCAAGCTAAAAATTTTGGTCAAAGAGGAATAGGGAGTGATGGTGGTTTATAGAAGTTTAGGGAGTATTAAGATGAAAATTCTAGCTTTTTAAAAGAGGAATGATTATAAAGCTTATCTAGAATGAGAAAAGATGGTGGAGTTGATCTTCGATTGCCACACCTACTTAGAAAAGAGAAATACAAAACTTATTGTAGTTGAATTTACTGATTATGTTATAAGTTGGTGGGATAAATTTATTTTAAGTGGGAGGAGAAATCATAAGAGACCTATTGATATATGGGATGAGATGAAGGCAATCATGAGGAGAAAAAATCGTGTAGACTTAAACAAACCAAATTCAATTGCAAACAAACAATTTATTTTAAGTGGGAGGAGAAATCATAAGAGACCTATTGATATATGGGATGAGATGAAGGCAATCATGAGGAGAAAAAACCGTTTAGACTTAAACAAACCAAATTCAATTGCAAACAAACAATTGCACACTATCAAACCTAAATTGAGAAAAAAAAACTAATATGAAACCCAGAAACAAGATTTCAATAAACAAAACCCACAAATAAAACCAATAAGTTTAATAGAATCTATATTGCAATTTTTTTAAGTACCAAATTCGAAAATTATAAGTTTTAATTTTTTTGGCAGTAACGAACTTGTGATTTCAATTTGTTTCTTCTTTTTTTAATATATTGATTCGGTAGTAGGCAAATTTGACACGAACTTTTGTTTTTTATAAAGTTGTCGCAAATTCAAGAATTATAATAATGAACAAATAGCATGGAAAGATAAGGATAGATAGATAGATAAAACCTAATTTTATAGCAGTACTCTGATATCAACTGATACGAATCCAAATGAACTCGACACAATGAACCCTTGAGCCCACATGTAAGAAAGAATAACTCAAGAAAGTTAAAATCAGATCATGATAAAGAACTCGACATAATAATTATCTGAATTAAAGCACCAAAGTTATTGAATGAAAAAAACCCTATATCTATTATTATAATAAATCACAAACTAGAAGTATAGAAAGAATGCCAAAAAAACAGTTAATTTTTTATAAGTTCTAGAGAGTTTAGTAAAGAACGAAGAGTATGATCAATCTTGCACATACACAATACTTTTTCTATTTGGATTGGTACTCTTTTATTATTTTTCTAACCTTGCTTATGATGTTGTTTCCTATTATAAACAAGGTTATTTAGCATATATTAAGGTTTTTTAGAGATTTTGATTATTTCATAATAATATTATGTGTGTGTGAGGTTAGTCATATTCTTGGTTCTTCATTGAACTCTTTAGAACTTATCAAAGATTAACGATCTTTATGGCACTCTTCCTTATACTTCTAGTTCTTGATTCGTTATAATCATAGGGTTAGAGTCTTTCATCCAATAACTTTGGTTCCTTAGTTTACGTAATCATTAGGTTAGGTTTTTATCAATCTAATTTTAACTTTCTTGGGTTGTATTCTTTTTTGTTTCTTGGTTTATGGCGCATATAGCTATAAAGGTGGAATGATGATAACTTAAGAGGAAGGGAAGTACATGGCAAGTTCAAAACTCGAGTTCTTTTTCGACATAGAGGCTAAATTTCAGGAGAAAAGAGGATGCCTAGACCAAGCCGATTATTGAAGCTAAAACATAATCACCTAAGGGAAAGAAAGAAGTCTCCACTAATATTAAAAGTAAATTTGATACTCAAATACCTTATAATAATGATTTTAAGTGTTTTCAATGTTTAGAAATAAGTCACTACTTCTCAAAATCCAAACAAAAAAGCTATGATTTTACATGATTATAGGAAAATTGTACCGAAAATGATAGTAATGATAAGGAGAAGCCACCACTTGAGGATACTAGTGATGATAATATAGAGTATTTGATTGAGGGTGAATCACTTGTGATTAGACGAGCATTGAATATCAGGTCAAGAAAAAGAAGTACCGAAAATGATAGTAATGATAAGGAGAAACCACCACTTGAGGATGCTAGTGATGATAATATAGAGTATTCGATTAAGGGTGAATCACTTGTGATTAGACGAGCATTGAATATCAGGTCAAGAAAAAGGATTTGGATAAATAAAAAAGAGTATTTTCCACACAAGATGTCATATCACCAATAAGATATGTAGTATAATTATAGATGGTGAGAGTTGTTTTAATGTTGCTAGTACTAAACTTGTTAGAAAGTTAAATTTAAATACTATAAAGCATTATAGACCTTATAGACTTTAGTGGTTAAATGAATGTGGGAAAGTTAAGGTTAATATATAGGTCTTGGTTTCATTTTTGAATGAGAGGTATATTGATAAAGTTTCAGGTGATGTTTATTCCTATACATGTAGGTCATATGTTATTGACAAGGTCATGGTAGTTTGATAGAAAGGTTATACATGGTGGGTTTAGAAATAGATATTATTTTTATAAAAGATAGAAAATTCATCACCCTTTTTACCATTATCACCACAATATGTTTACAAGGACCCATTAAAATTGAAAAGAGAAAGTGATGTTGAGAGGAGTGAAAATACATATTTCACTATAAGCCATGAGATGAGAGAAAAGTTAGATTCAACTAAGAGAAAAACAAATTAGAGAGTTGGCCGAGAGTGGAGATAAAAATAAAAGAGAGAAGAAATAAAGGAAGAGAAAAGAAAGTGTTAAAGGAAAAAAAATAAAGAAACAAATGAGTTTTTATATATATATAAAAAGTGAGATCAATAATGCTTTTTATACTTCCTAGCCTAGGTTTGTATGTTTGTAAAAAAAAAAAAATTTAATACTAACAAACTTGATCATTCTATTCATAGTGTTGCTATTTGTTTGTTATAGAAATTAAAAAATGTGTTTCCTGAAGGCGTGCCTAATAGTTTGCTGATAAAAGGAATTGAATACCAAATTGATCTCATTCTTAGAACTGTGATTCCTATCCGACCAAATTATAGAAGTAATCTAAAGTGATAAGCTTCTCAAATTATAGAGGAGATAAAGGAGCTTCAAAAGCAAGTTGAGAAGCTGATATCTAAAGTGAATATAAGAGAAAACATAAGTTTATATGTTTATTTCAGTATTATTGGTATAAAAAAAGGATGGATCTTGGAGGATATGTGTTGATCGTCAAGATATCAACAACATTACAATAAAGTATAGACATCTCATTGCTATGCTAAATGAATTCCGTAGTTATTGTGTTTTACTAAGATTGATTTGAAAAATGAATATCATCATATTAGAATGAAACAATGTGATAAATGGAAAACTATTTTTAAAACTAAGTATAGATTGCATGAATGGTTAGTTATCTCATTTGGTCTTATTAATACACCTAGCACTTTTATGAGATTGATGAATCATGTTTTTCGTGTATTTATAGGCAGATTTATTGTTGATTATTTTGATGATATCTTGATTTATAGTAAGATTTTAGATGAGTATTTACAATTTATGCTTCATGTTTTGAGAAAAGAAACATTGTATGCTAATATGAAAATATGTACTGTTTGCATGAAAAAAATTATTTTTCTTAGTTATGTTATTATTGCAAAAGGTATAGAGATTGATGAGGAAAATGTGAAGGCTATCTAAGAGTGGCCTATACCTAAATCAGTTATTAAGGTAAGAATTTTTCATGGTTTGACTAGTTTTTATAGGAGATTTGTTAAGAATTTTGGTACACTAGGCACACCACTCACTAAGGTTGTTAAAGAATTTGTTGGGTTGAAATGGAATAGTGAACAAGAGCATGCATTTAATCTTCTTAAAGAAATCTATGTTCAACACCTTTATTAGCATTACCTGACTTTACTAAAACTTTTGAAATTGAGTAGGGATGCCTCGGGAATAAGTATTAAAGTTGTTTTGATGCAATTGAAGTGGTCAATTACCTATTTTAGTGAAATTTTAATGGAGAAACATTGAATTACCTAACTTATGAAAAAGAGCTTTATGAATTGGTGAGGACTTTAAAGACTTGACAACATTATTTATAGCTGGAAGAGTTCACTATCCATTCAGATCACGAATCGCTAAAACATTTGATAGGACAAGGTAAGATGAATAGGAGACATGCCAAGTAGGTAAAGTTTATTGAGACATTTTTATATATTATTAAGTAAAAATAACGTAAGGATAATGTAGTGATTAATACACTATCTACAAATTATGTTTTTCTTTCTACTTTAAATGCAAAATTGTATGGACTTGAGTATGTGAAATATTTTTATGCTAATGGTAGTGATGATGTTGATGTGTACAATTCATATGAGAAGTCAACCTATGGTAGATTTTATAAACTTGATGGATATTTGTTTAGAAAGAATGAAATTTTATGCTTGATAGTTTTATATGTGTATTCCTAATGCATGAAGCTCATGGAGGTGGTTTTATAGGAAACTTTGGTGTTAGGAAGACTTTAAAATTTTGCATGAATAATTTATTAGTCTAAAATGAAAAGTGATATGCAAAAGATATATGATAGATGCATTACATATAGACAAGATAAGTATAAGGTCTTATCTCATGGTTTATGTACTCATTTACTTATATCTACAAAACCTTAGGTAGATATTTACATAGACTTTGTTTTAGATTTACCTAGGTAAGAAGGAGGGGGGGGAGATTCAATTCTTATCTTTGTTGATAGGTTTTCTAAGATGAAACATTTCATATCATGTCATAAAACTAATGATGCAACCAACATTGCTAATTTATTTTTTAGAGAGATTTTACGACTTCATGGTGTTCTCAAGAGCATTGTTTCTAATCTTGATGTTAAATTTTTTAGCTATTTTTGGAAGGTTTTGTGGGAAAAGTTGAGAATTTTATTATTGTTTTTTACTACTTGTTATCTATAAATGGATGGTCAAACAAAAATATTAAATAGGATTTTAACTACTTTATTACATACTATCATTCAAAAAAAATGAAAAATTAGGAGGATTATTTGGTTTTATTGAATTTGCATATAATAGGAGTGTGCATTCTATCATTGACTCACTATTTATGATTGTTTATGATTTTAATCTACTAACCCCTTTGGATTTTATTATTTTATCTATTAATGAAAAGGTTAGTCTTTATGATAATAGGAAAGCACAAATGGTAAAGACACTCAATGAGAGTGTTCAACAACAAATAGAGAAAAAAAAATGAATAATATGCTTTTAAAGCTAAATAAGGTCCTAGATGTGTTATTTTTTTTAACCAGGTGATTGAGTTTGGGTATATATAAGGAAGGAAAGATTTCCAATCCATAGGAGATCTAAATTGCAACCTAAAGCAGATGGTTCATTCTATGTTCTTGAGTGAATTAACGACAACACATAAAATGAATCTTTCAAGTGAGTACAATGTTATTGCTACTTCTAATATTTCTTTGTTTGGTGAAGGTGATGATTTAACGTGAATTCTTTTTTAGGAAAAAGGAATTAAAAAAATACCAAAAGATCCATTAGATGTTTTGATTGAGCCAATTACAATGTCAATGAGCAAAATGATTAAAGAGACATTGAACGAGCTTATTCAGGATATTTGGGCCAATTTAAGCTTTCAAACTTCAATGAGAAATGTTCAAGCTTTAATTAATGTGATTCATACAAGTGTTGGACAAGTTTAAATCGGTTTTGAGCTTTACTTTTTCTAATACATAGTTTTACAGTAATAAGCATAACTTTTGATCTGATCGTTAGATCGGTCTAAAAAAAATTTAAAAGATTCTAAATGTCTTGTTTTCTATAGGGTTGAAATTTTATCATGATAAGATATTAGAAAGGCCTTGAGATATAGTTCAAAAGCTATTGTGTGGGAATTACATTATTTTCCTATTTGGTTTAAAAATATGTTTTCAATTTTATTTAGAACTATTTTATTATTTTTCCAGCCTTGTTTAGGATGTTTTATCTAGTATAAATAGGTTTATTTAGCTTATATTTAAGTTTTTTTAAAAGACTTAGATTATTTCAAAATAATATTGTGTGTATGCAATGTTATTCATACTCTTAGTTTGTGGTTCATTGTAATCATAAGGTAGGGGCCTTTTACATTCAATAACTTTAGCATCTTAGCACAAGTAATCATTTTGTTAGGTTCTTTATAGTAATCTAATTTTAGCTTTTTTGTGTTATTTTTTCTTGCACGTGGCTTCAAGGGTTCTTAGCCTCTAGGTTCATATCACTTTTAATCCTTATTTGTTGTCTCAATATTTTCATGCAAATTAATAGATGACTCTTTGTCTATTTATTTAATAAATTTCGCTTCAATCTGGTAAGGAGTTAGTATTTCATTTAATTTATGTAACCTTAAGTGACTTAACAAATCAAAATAAATTAAATAGCATAGTTTGTCAATCACATCTCTATTTGACTTCTTAATTAGTTAGGTGACAACTCTTTGTCTAAACATATCATATATGTTTTGCCTAGCTAATGCCTCTAATCTTTTATGATCACGGATCTCTCATTCAAATCATATAAATTTAGTTAAATAAGATCCAATTTATATAACATTAAACATATTTTATTTATGACAACCTTGAGTAACTCAACAAATTAACCATAAATAAAACTCTTATTTTATGTTTATAAAATTGAAAGGCAATAAATCATATTCTTAACATGTACTGGAAATATTAATGAGAGATTTCTTTTATTAATTAGACCTCATACTTTGACATGATTAACATATCACATATAACAATTATATATAAACATATATTCTCTAGCATGTCATTTTAATTAGAGGTATATGAAAATATATAAACTAGTTACTTCAAGCTATTGGAGGAAATTAGGTGGTCAAAACCTAAGTAGTTGTAACACATCTTCATAAGTTTAGAAAATTTTACTTCAATCTTCTAATGAGCTAGGATCTCATTTAATTTATATAACCTTGAGTGACTTAACAAATTAAAATAAACTAAACTAAGTAAATAATATAGCTTTACAATCACATCTATATGTGACTCCTAGATCAGTCAAGTGACAACTGTTTGTTTACATATATCTTATATATTTTGTCTAACTATTGCATCTAATCTTATATGATCATAATATCTTATCTAAATCATATAAGTTTAGTTAAATAGGATCCAAATTCTATAACATTAAACATATTTGATTTGCGACAACCTGAAGTGACTCAATAAATTAATCATAAATGAAACTCTCATTTTATGCTTATAAAATTAGAAGACAACAAATTATATTCTTAATATGCACTTAATATATTAATGATAGATTTTTTTATTAATTTGATCTCATACTTCAATATGATTAATATATCATACGTAACAATCACACACACACACATACACCCTTAGCATGTCATTCTTAGATGTATATTAAAATATCTAAATAATTACTTCGAGCCATGAAAGGAATTATTGACCAAAAAATTCTTTCAAGCCTCAAATTAATTTAAAAAAACAATTGACCAAATTTATTTGGAATAGTAACCAAAAAAATTTTATTTTTGAAAAATACATGAGAGAATTATTTTATGGGAAATCATTGTTTTACACATAAATTTAATTCACATTTAATGCCAATAACAACCAAATAGATGCAATCAACAACCTTACTTATTGAACGATAGCTCTAATACAATTGTTGGGTTTCCCAAAAAGACATAAACATAAGGAAAACAATAATTTTAAAATTTTAAGAGTCTCATAGTTCTCATTCGATAACATAGGATTGTTTAAAGTTTGAGCAAAGATTACCTGATGATGAGTTCTTCTTTCTAAGGTTTGATCAACTCTTCAATGGAGGTTATTGTAAACCACAAGCCATCAATACTTAAGAATATTTTGATTTAGACATTTAAGCATGTAGTATATTTGTTTTGTCAAATCATGTTTGTTCCCAACACCATAGTTATTGATTCTTTGAATAAGATTTGAAAGCTTTTTTCAAATCTCATTCCACCTTATACAAGGATTTCACAATCAATATTATTTGAGAATAAATGAAATATTTTCTCTAATTTACTTGAGGTATTAAATCCTCTCTTGATAATTTAAAGACTTTTAGATAATTTATGTTATAACTAATATCTACTCATTTATTACCCTTGATTAAGGCAATATGCAGTCAAGATGAAAACATAACATTCCATATATAAGATAACTTGGGGATATGAAGTCTAATGATCATTTATATAATTACCATATGAGTCTTTCCATATACATGAGTAATTTCTCTATATAAAATCCTTATTCGTGTTAGTTCAAAATATTTGATATTTAACAAGCACTTAAATATTAGTTTCAAGATCTCTCATATCTCAGTTTATGAGAACATCTACTTCCTTTTATAAAAAAAAAATAACATAATATGTATTAGTCTCAACAACTATAATTAATATACATTCTTAATAGAGCGTTGAACAAGAATATTTATGAATAATAATTTGATGCAATATAAATTTTCATAATTATAACCACTTTATAATTTCATTTACAAAATAATTTTATCCCAATTATTTTATCTTAACTCTAGACTCATTATCAAACTGGAATAAATATTGAAGATAAAAAATACCTTTAAAATATAATTACATGTTTTACATTAATAAAATTAGGGACGCATGTAACCATCTAATTGGCTAGATGTATACACTTTTCTCATTTACTTGCGGAGCTTTCCATACCCTTTTGGATCAATATTCTTTTTAGGGTAATAGCACATGATCTTGATCCCTTGCAATATTTGCACATTCTTTTATGGCACAACCCTCTTTCTCTAGCATTTGTTCTCTATTCACTATCAAATTTAACAGTTTTACCGATAAAAATTTTTGTCGATATTTACACTCACAATCCATTGGTACGTATACCAACAGGTTCACAAACAGAAATAGTTAATAAGAAAAAATCTTGTTGGTAATTTATCGTCTACCAATGAGTTTATCGGTAATAAATATATCAATCGATTCACAGACGAACAAAACGCGCCAAAAAAATTACTCGCTTTATTCCATCAATATCTCCATCAGTAAATTTAACATATCACTAACAGGAAAATCATAAGTAATGTCATCGGTGTTTTTATTTGTTTATTGGTATATCCATCAATAAATATAGCATATCACCGATAGAATATCATATGTAATTTTGTTGGTGAGAAACAGTAGCAATGACATTTATAGTAATTCTTTTTAACTCTCTTTGAAATATATTAACGGAATTGTTCCATCGTAATCCCATCAATAATATTTTTTTAAATATATATATGTATATATATATATATATATATATATATATATTGAACAAAAGTAGAAAAATAATTAAAATAAATTAGAAATCAAATATTTATTACAAATTTAGATATTTGTACTTTCAAATACAATAAATCTAAAATAAAGGCAACACTGGAGAAAGAGGAGGAGATTGGTCGTCGTCGGGACCATGAAGCCAATTAGGAAGTGCACATAAACCATTCATTTGTGATCTCATCTATATTACCAATTGGACAAGTTCTTCATAATCAATAGTGATTCATTCACAATTTTCATTAAGATGGGTCGTTCAAGCCTATACTCGTTGGTCTAACATCACCGTGAACTTCAGAGTTTGAGTACTCAAAATCAATTGTAAGCATCCAATGGTCGAAGCACTACAGGTCATCCATAAGTTCTCAACTGTAGTGTTAAAGAGCCCGTACAACCATAAATCTGGATTGAGATCTGAATGGGTCGAAGGATTATTCATATATCTATCTTTCCACCGACTGTTATATATATCTTAGAAAAAAAAAATCATCAAATTCAAGGAAATAATAACTTAAAAAAGTGGTTGAAAACCAACATACCACAAAGTGCTAAGTTTGACTATCCATGAGCTGCTGCACCTTTTTTTCGCGATCATCACTTCATATATGTGTTTTAAAAAAAAGCTTCATCAGGCTTGGCTCGTGTCCAAGAACCATAGTTAATATTATAAAAAACATATTTATAAAAAACAACTAATAAAAAAATTATTGTAACAAAAAATGTTATCATTTGCTTCGCATGCGAAACGAATAAAATGGATTGCTAGTGTGCCTTGTAAAAGAATTGTGAACACGTCGATTTTAATTTTCCGCACTAGACTATGATTGTCTCGTGAAACTCGTGGACATCACATGTTGAATATATTTCGCCCATACAACCTCTGAGACGTACGACAGTCTGAAATCATTTCAAACTACTATGTCATTCTTGCTTGGACGCTCTTTTTCTTTCACATACTTTTTAGCTTTCTTTTGTACCTCATACCAAAAATCATACAACCTATACGATACAAATTAATTATCTGTTAGTAAATGAAAAATAAAATTTTAATATTTGGAATAAAAAAATTATCCTGAATTCAATATTACTTTATTGTAGCGTGATTCTCCTAAACCCTCATTGCAACATTATTATCAGCTCTCTCCCATTCAAATTCCCTTAAAGTAAAATTTTAAAACATGAAAAATTCAGTAATTTCAATAAACTAACCAAATTAACATAAAAAAATATTTAAGTTAATATTAACCTTGAACGTTGAAAACTATGTATCGACCTATTGTTTCCATTCAAAATGTTTGGAAACCTAGTTCTATTGAAACAATAAAATTTTCATCGACAATTTAAGGTTGATGTTGTTGTTCTCACATCATCAATGTTTGTAAACTGGAAATTGCATTCGGTAAACGAAATTATTTTTTCAAAAATTATTAAACATGTCATTGTGAAATCAAAACAAACTTACATTGAAAGGTCATCATTCCGTTGGGCCTCGTACATGCGGATAAATAGATCTCATTATGAAGGGACCCCCCCTCAACGTTGCAACATCGCACTAACAAGCTCGCATCATGAGTTGATATTTTTGCCTCAAGTGCCTGTTCTTGGTTGGCCCCCTAATGACTCATGGTCGTCAGCATCGCTGCTAAAAGAACTAGCAATTATCATTTCCTCGCAATGTGCAATGGACTTTTCTCTAGGCATCTACACAAATTAACGGATAAAAAAATTAAACAATTCCTATTTTTTAAACTTGTAAATACACAACATATATGCCACAAACCAGTTGATTTTTTCAATTTCTTCTAACAATTTAGAATAATTCAATTTCATATAAAATTTTCTTTTTGTACATGATAATATTTTTAATTCTAAATTTACAAAAACTTAAAATAATAATTAAAATTAATCCTACACATTTAATTGGCGATGAACAATAAAATAAAAAAACAACTAAAATTCAAAACAATAATGCAAAAATTATTATAATAACAACTAAAGTTTAACACAATTATTTCTAATTTTTGTAAATTTAATTGAAATTGAACAACAAATTTGAAAACAAATAATGAAACAATTTTTATAGTCTCTGAAATATACCAACAGACACATTCTGTTGGTATAACTATATGTAATGAACACCATGAACAGTGTCAGGGAAAAGGGGAACACTACCTATAGTCTTTAAAATACACCAATGGACACATTTCGTCGATATACCCATATGTAATGAACACCATGAACAATGCCAGAAAGAAGCGAAACCGTTCTCATAGTATCTGGAATATACCAACGGACACATTTTGTCGGTATACCTGTATGTAATGTACAATTTGTTGGTATTTTTATTGGTGTAAAATAGTGTCTGATGTCAAATTGTATATGTATTCCTTATCTATCCATAACAGTGTCTATCGTCCTTTGTCTTCCCCTTCATGTTCATAACTGTGTTGAAAATGTTATCAAATACGTTCTTTTCTATATGTATGACATCAAGGTTATGGTAGAGAAGATTGATCTTTCAATAAAAAAGCTCCTAGAAAATATTTTGTTTTACCTAATTGTAGATCAAACCAAAACCAGGAAACTTCTGCTTACTAGATTGAAAACCAAACATAATGTCATCGTACTCCGACACCACGTCATACAATTCTTCACCTGAAAGAAGTGGCGATGCAACATCTCTTTCAACTACGCCAACAAAGAAGTCATTTTTGTTCTTTCTAAACTTATGATCTGTTGGGAAGAACTATCGGTGATAGTATAAAAAGGATGTTTTACCGTTGTTTGTTAGCATGATGCCTTGTTATTTTTCATGTAGTATGGATATGCTAGTTTTTCATGTGTGCTCCAACCAAAAACCATTTTATAAGTTTGAAAATCATTGATAGTCCATATCAAATCTACATTCATTAGAAAATTATGTTTTTTCAATACATCATAAGTCAAAACACTGGATGACTACAACTGCTTTAACTTATCAATCAACGGTCGATGATAAACATCTATATTCTGACCCAGACTATTAGGACCGGGTACGATCATGGATAAAAAAATAAACTCCGGCTTCATACGCATCCCCGTGGCAAGTTGTAAACCATGAGTATCACCGACCAACAAGAATTATGAGCAACAAATGACATGAATGGATTGAATCTATTTGTACATAACCCAAGACACACATTCTTTGTCTCCACTAAAAAATAAAAATGCACATTGTTAAAGTGTTTCCAGGCTTTACCATCGGAAAGGTGTATCATCACTCCATTCACTACATCATGTAATTGATGTCATGTCATGTGCTCAGCAGTTTTTAATGACATAAATAACTTCTTTTGTCTAGGTGTGATTTGAAAGCATCTAAGTTTTCTATGTGTGACAAACGCCTTTCCCTTGTCAGTCATGGGTTTATAATGAGAATGCCCATGTGTTTTGCACTTGGTCAACTCTGCATTTTCAAGGTAGTATAACATGTAGAAATTTGGACACATGTTAATTTTCTGGTATCTTAGACCGAGGGGTTTCATCATGGATTTAGCAGTATAAAAGTTCTCTTTCAGTCTGTTCCTTTCAAGTAAAATGTTTCTCGCCCAATCGACAATTCTGTCATAATTAGC
>Ga0325414_1003524_pt1 | contig 16290 bp, 18 predicted proteins | sample PopdelMetagenome_8_FD_206183 | JGI IMG/M metagenome (GOLD analysis project Ga0325414, IMG submission 206183) | Populus deltoides microbial communities from Bellville, Georgia, United States - Leaf-PdKOR-R3 | ecosystem: Host-associated > Plants > Phyllosphere > Phylloplane/Leaf | place: USA...
ACTAATCATATTTCTATGCCTTCACATTGCTATTGACTGGCTTTGCAGGCCAAAATTGAATAACAATATTTTTTCCTTTCGCTTCCCGTTTAAGTCTCTGTCTGATAGAAATTGAAACTAAACTTTGCAAGAGAGATTAGTTATTTGCTTGCTATAAGAAAATGTAAAGCAATTTTAAGATTGCATTTGGGACTATGAAACTGATCTTTGATGAATGATTTTGATGATTTTGTGTTGAAACAAAAAAATTTATGAATGATTTTGATGATTTTGTGTTGAAACAAAAAATTTTTACAAATAAAATTTCACCATGTGTAATTTTTATTTTATTTTTACATAAAAAGATGAAATAAATGACATGAAAAATAAATGAGCATTCATATATTTCTTAACCAATGAAAGGTTAAGATACGAGATAACATATTTAAGATATTTTGTCATAAATATCAAATTTTGTAAATAAAGATCAATTAATAAAATAGTTCTTTGTAAGAGAGATTAGTTATTTGCTTGCTATAAGAAAATGTAAAGCAATTTTAAGATTGCATTTGGGACTATGAAACTGATCTTTGATGAATGATTTTGATGATTTTGTGTTGAAACAAAAAAAAAAGCTCTCAAGTCTTTTTTATCTATATTTAAAGTCTACAAAAACTAAAGCTCTGTTGGATAAAACATAAACGCCCTATAAGAATTTTTTTAACAACATTGAAGACAAATTAAGAGTACTCTTCAAAGCATCAAATCATTAAATCTTGTTTTGCAATACACACTTAAATTCACGATCTTGCAAAGCATAAATATTGGCTTGATTTCACAAATAAATCAAGTCACCATATGTTAGATTCAAGGGAAGAATCAAAGTATTATTTATTATTTTGTTAGAATATTCTAAATAGAGATTGTATCTAGTTATATATCTTAATAAATCAAATATTTGTACACATGTGCTTGTTTAATTTCAAGTGCTAAAAATCATGCTTGCAAATTTTTGGTGACTCCACTAGGGACATCTCTTGTAAGACCCCAATCAAGATACTTTTAAAAAAGAGAGAGTGAGAAACCTCCCTCTCTTAAGGGAGGCCAACGGTTGGAAGGGAAGAACATTTCCCCATCTTTTTCCATCCTCTTAGAAAACCAACTAGCCTTGCATATGCCAACATTTACCCTCCCTAAAGTGTGAAAAACAAAGAGAGATGAGAGTGGAAACATGCAAGGAGTAATTAAGGTGTTATTAAGAGAAGAAATAGGATATTGATTGAAGAGATAAAAGAAAACGGGAAGAGAAGGAAAGAAAAGAAGAAAAGGACGTGAAGAAGCATTTTGGAGGCCAAAGAGCATAAACTAAAGTATTATAAACATTTCCTAACTGAAATTGAGAGGGTCACGAGGCAGTCCAACGTACCCACTCCGGAACATCACATCATACTCCAGGTGGGTGACAACATTCCTTAGATGTCTCTTATTAAGCCATGTAAATTCGATAATGAATTTATTTGAGTAGTTGTATTAATTGTCACAAAGATGAAACTTTTGATATGGATTTAATATTAGAATGAAGTGATTTTTGAATCACACAATGAGACTGGCTTCCAAGAATGGAATGCCAGATTTATAGCCACCAATAAAGTCGTTGATGGTGATTGTCAAAATCACGAAATGAAATTGGCTTTTGAAAATGAAACGCCGAATGTATAGCAATTGATTAAATTGCTAAAGGTGATCATTAAATCACAAAATGAAATTCACTTCTAAGATGGAACGTTGAATGTATAGCAACTGGTTAAATTGTTGGAAATGATTATTGAATCATAAATGAAATTGACATTCAAAGATGAAATGTTGGAATTATGGAATTTGATTTGGTTGTTAAAGATGACTAAGGAATCTTGATAAGAAATAGGCGTCTAAGAATGGAATGCCATATTGAAAGATGGAAGTATTAAAGCACCTGTGTTACTATTACGCATATAGCAGGATCTCCAAGATTCTCCTCAAATCATGTTGTATCTGTTAACAAAACTCAATCCCATGATTCTAGGCAATTCCTTGATTATAGACAGTAGTTATATATAGAAGGATACGTTAACTTTGTATAGTAATTACCTTGCTGTAATATTGCTAAAGAAATTCTATAAATGAGAACTGCACCACCAAACAAAGACACGGTGGTTTTTATAAACCTTTATATGGTATCAGAGCTTCCCTAAGGATTCTCCTTCCTCGATCCAAATGGCCTCTGAAACTCCGTCCTCCACTCTGTCTTTCAACACAATGGTCCATCTGTTGACCATCAAGTTATCTTCTTCCAACTTGCTCCTCTGGCATTGCCAAGTGCTGCCATTACTGCAGTGCCAACATCTTCTTGGTTATGTTGATGGCTCTATTAAACCTCCTTCTACAACTATCGGTTCTGATGACTCTGCCACTATCAATCCAGCATTTTCTAAATGGCAGCAGACCGATCAACTCATACTAAGCCTCCTTCTTACTTCGTTGACTGAAGAAGCCATGTCTGTTGTTGTTGGCTTAACCTCTTCACATGCTGTCTGGTCTACTTTGGAGACAGCCTTCAGTCATCGTTCCAAATCCAGGGAGTTACGTTTCAAAGATGAATTGCAGCACATGAAGAAAGATACTCGATCTGTTGTTGAATATTCCCGTGAGTTCAAATCTGTTTGTGACCAGCTGGCTGCAATGGGCTGTTCTGTAGATGATCTTGACAAAATACACTAGTATTTACGTGGACTTGGCTCTGCTTTCTCAACCTTTTCTACTACACAACTATCTCTTCCATCTCTCACTTCCTTTATTGAGATTGTTCCTATGGCGGAGAGTTATGAAAATTTTATTAAATCATTGGAGCTACCTCCCACGGGATCCACTTCTGCTGCCTTCACTGCCTATCAAGTAATAAATCTATTTTTGCTCGTGGTGGTAACCGTCCGTTTCGTGGGGGTTGTAGCCGTGGAAATGGTCGTTTTCAATGCAACCGCCCCATTCGCTGTCAGATTTGTCGTGAGGAAGGTCATTATGCTACTTCCTGTCATGACCGTTACTCTCATTCCTCAAAATCTGCCAACCTTGTAGAGTCTTTTACTCAGGCCTCTGATTGGTATACAGACACCAGCGCCACTGCACACATGACCAATGATGTTGCTCAGTTGGACAAGTCTGATACGTATACTGGTAAGGATTGGGTTGTTGTCGGTAATGGTGCCACTCTTCCCATTTCTCATACTGGTATCCTTTCTCCCACTTCTTCCCTTACTTTAAAGGATGTTTTAGTCATGCTTGGCTTAACCAAAAATTTGATTTCCATTAGCAAACTTACCTCTGATTTTCCTTTCTTTATCACCTTTACTGATGATCGCTTTGTTATACAGAATTTAGTCACAGGAAAGGTTGTGGCAACCGGGCGGCGTGAAAATGATCTTTATGTGCTTAAACGTGGACATCACTCTTTGCTTTCTGTTTTTCCAAATAATTGTCCTCGAGCTTCATTTGATGTTTGGCATGCGCATTTAGGCCATGTGTCACACTCTATTATTTCTCTTTTAAATAAAAAGCGTAAATTATGTGTGACCTCTTTACTACCCACTCCCACTATTTGCTCTAGTTGTCAACTCGCAAAAAGTCATAGACTGCTATTTCACTAGAATGACAAACGGGCATCTAATGTTTTGGATCTTATTCATTGTGATTTATAGGGTCCATCTCCTGTTTCATCAAATTTAAGTTATAAATATTATGTTATTTTTATTGATGATCATTCTCGATTTACGTGGCTTTATCCTTTAAAATTTAAATCAGATTTTTTCCACATTTTTATTCAATTCCAGAAATTTGTAGAAACTCAGTTTTCACTTAAAATCAAATCATTTCAAAGCGATGGAGGCACTGAATTTACAAATCATCAATTTCAGGATCACTTGCTAAAATGTGGCATTCATCATCAAATGTCTTGTCCTTATACACTAGCCCAAAATGGCTGAGTCGAGCGAAAACATCGATATATAACTGAAATTGGCTTAGCAATGCTTTTTCACTCACATGTTCCTTTACGATTTTGGGTTGATGCTTTTAGCACAGCTGCTTTCATCGTCAATCGGTTGCCCACACCAACTCTTGATGACTTGTCTCCTTTTGAGCTTCTGTACGGTAAATCTCCCATTTATTCCAATTTTCATCCTTTTGGCTGCCTTATATTTCCTTACTTACGTGACTATGCTCCTCACAAATTAAGTCCTCGCAGTCGTCCATATATCTTTCTTGGCTACAGTATGTCCTATCATGGTTTTTCGTTGCCTTGATCATTTTATTAATCATGTATTTATTTCTAGGCATGCTATTTTTGATGAACTTAATTATCCCTTTCAATGAACCTCTTGCTTTCGGTCCATGCCCAACTCCCCTATTAGTGCATTCATTGAGCCTGCTTCTATTTTAGTGGCTGACCTACCAACATAACCCAATCCTACACCACATGCATGTGGATCTTGCTTAACTGACCCATCTGCTAGTGTTGTGCCTCTTTCAGGTTTGCAGGCTCCTGCTGTTGACTCCATTATTCCTTCGATGCATGAGTCTTTGCTTGCCTCACCTCTTGTGTCTGCTGACCAAGATCCTGTCCCTGATGCATCCTCTTCTATAGCCCCTAGCTATCATTCCCAGACTGGCACTCATCCGATGTAGAATCGTTTGAAATCAGGCATTTTCAAACCTTCTCACCGCTCCTATTTGTGCACAGTTCCTCACTCCAGGTTGTTCCACTCTCTTCTTACCATGCGCGAGCCCAAAAGCTTCAAGTCCGCTGCTAAGCATCCCGGTTGGATTGCTGCCATGGATGTAGAAATTCAAGCCCTTCATCACAATCACGCCTGAGATCTAATGCCTAGATCACCTAACCAAAATGTTGTAGGCTCCAAATGGGTTTTCCGCATCAAATACCTATCTGATGGTATTGTGGATCGTCTTAAGGCTTGTCTTGTCGCAAAGGGCTACACGCAGCAACCGGGCATTGACTTCACCGATACATTTAGCCCTGTTGTCAAGGCTTCCATTGTTAGAGTTGTTTTGTCCCTGGCAGTCTCAAATAATTGGCCTCTCTGGTAACTTGACGTCAATAATGCCTTTCTTAATGGACTTTTGCAGGAAGAAGTTTACATGGATCAGGCATCCGGTTATGTTGATTCTAAACATCCTACACATGTCTGTTAGCTTCGTTGTGCTCTCTATGGCCTCAAGCAAGCTCCCCGCGCATGGTTTCATTGCTTCAGCTCCTTTCTCTTGGCCATTGGCTTCACTTATAGTTCTGCAGACCCATCCTTATTTGTGCTCTCCAAGGATGATGACTTAATATACCTTTTATTGTATGTTGATGATATTGTCATGACTGGCAGCAACTCAACACTTCTTCATTCCTTTATTGGCAAGCTAACTCATGAATTCTCAACCAAAGACCTTGGCTCTTTGAACTATTTCTTGGGCTTGGAGGCTTATCGCACATCTACTGGTCTCTTTCTTAGCCAAGCCAAGTATGCCTATGAGATTCTACAACGTGCACAGTTGGATGACTCCAAACCGGTGGGCACTCCCATGGTAATTGCCTAGCATCTTTCCATGGCAAGCCTTGATTTTGATGATCCATCTCTTTATCGGTCGCTTGTCGGGGCTTTTCAATATCTTACAATTACTCGTCCCGATATTGCTCACGTTGTAAGTGCTGTTAGTCAGTTCATGCACAAGCCATCTATTTCTCATTTTCAGGCTGTTAAACGGATACTACGTTATGTTAAGGGGACCCTTTGCTTCGACTTATCTTTCACTCCATCTTCTTTTAGAGAACTCCTTACTTATTCGGATGTCGATTGGGCTAGATGTCCAGATACCCATCGCTCAATTTCTGGCTATGCCATTTATTTTGGTGGTGCTCTAGTGTCCTGGAGTTCTAAGAAGCAACCAACGGTTTCTCGGTCCAGCTGTGAATCTGAATATCGGGCATTGGCTCATACTGCCACAGAGGATAAGTGGCTGAGACATCTTCTTCAGGACCTTCATGTCTCTTCTCCATCTCCTCTGGTCCTTCTCTGTGATAATCAAAGCTCAATTTTTCTTGTTGTCAACCCAGTCTCCCATAAGCGTTCTAAGCATATTGATTTAGATTATCATTTTATGAGAGAGCTGGTGACCTCAGGAGTTCTCACCATTCATTACGTTCCCACTCACTTACAAATTGCCGACATTTTCACCAAAAGTCTTGACCACCCTGCATTTATTTTTTTCCGTTCCAAGCTTCGCATCTCTGATTCTGAGATCCTAGGCTTGCGGGGGGTATTACACATATAGCAGGATCCCCAAGATTATCCTCAAATCATGTTGTATCTATTAACAAAACTCAATCCTATGATTCTAGGCAATTCCTTGATTATAGACAGTAGCTATATATAGAAGGATACGTTAACTTTGTATAGTAATTACCTTACTGTAATATTGCTAAAGAAATTCTATAAATGAGAACTGCACCACCAGACAAAGACACGGTGGTTTTTATAAACCTTTACAATTACCTAACTAATCATGAAAATCTAACAAAAATAAATAAAAAGAGAGATTGATGAACTACGCTAAATTTATTATCATAGAAAGAATTTTTTTTTATTGAAGTATTCATGTCTATTTTAATATAATAGATTTTATTGCATTTTTTTCTCATTAACTGCAGGAACTTCACATATCTGGTAGGCTCGTTTCTTCGTCTGTGTGACCTGTAAATGTTAGGGAGACTTTTTGCAAGTATAATACAAGTAGCAATAAATATCATGTTTATTATTACATGTCAAGTCTTCCTCATTTTGGTTACTGTTATAATTCCACTTCATGATTAAGTAATTTATATTTGTTTATGATGTGGACAAAATGATATTTGTTGTTTTAATGTATGATATAAATATTGTGGTTATGATGATGATGATAATGATGATGATGATGTTTGTGGGATGGAGGCCCAGGATGATTGGGTCGTATGGGTTATGAGATATGAGATTTTTGAAGTGTAAACAGGTTATACATAAATAACTTGGGATCTCTCAGTATAGGGAGACTCTGCTGAAATTTTGATAGACTATTATATGAGAATTTTATATATATAAAAAATTTACCCGTATATTTCCTTAGTACCAAATCATAGGAAAGTAACTTTGAATGTATATAAAAGCGTGGGGTGTTACAGTTAGTATTATAGCTAATGAATAATGAAAGAAATGATACTGAATAATACTGAATGATTTTGATAATTGTAGGATAGTTCAGACACGACAAGGGACTATGACCAATCCACCCCCAGAACAGGAAGGGGATCAGAACTTATTGCCGAGGCCATTACAGAGGGAGGACTCACTGGCAGATACAACATCACACACACCTACTGAACATATACAGCCTCGGCAAGGGGAGTCAGTTGGACTTCAAGGAGACTCTACATCTAGATAGGCGGGGGTTGGTCAGACGGTTAGACCCCCACCTATGACTCCTGCAGCAGCTCCTGGATCTTACATCGATCCAGTGTATTTAGAGCAGATTATAAAAGCTGTGATGTCTGGTATATCTAGTGCAACCCTACCAGCTATACCTACAGTAGCATCAGCCCCACAAGATTTTGTGGTTGCCCTTGTTAGATGGGTAAAGAGTATGCGGGAGCTGGGATATGAGCAATATGATTGTGAACAAGATGTTGAATTGGCTAGAAGGTGGATCAGAAAAGTAGATGAAACATTTGGAGAAATTGAGGTACCAGCAGATATAAGAGTAAGATGTGCTGCTCAATTGTTATTTGGTAGTGCACATATTTGGTGGGAGACTGTACGCTCCAGACGAGCTAGTGATGTATTGTCTTGGATGGACTTCAGAAGCGAATTTGAAAATAAGTATTATACAAAACAACATCAGAAAAAGGAGCAATGGTTTTTAGCACTGAAGTAGGAGGGAATGACAGTAGTAGAGTATGAGAAGCGTTTTCATGACCTTTCTTTGTTTGCTCCACATTATGTACCTACTGAGCAACACATGATTGATAGATTGCGTGATAGGCTTAGGCCTGACTTGAAACAAGGGTTGATTACTCATCGGTTCAGCTCTATGAAAGATCTTATTGAGGCGGCTCAGGCATTGGAGACATGTATTGCAAAAAATCAGAGCCAAGTTGAATATGTAAAGAGAAAAGCTGCCCAATTTTCATTTGATAGACCACCCCTCTCAAAAAAAGGAAAGAATGTACAGTTCAAGAAGAAAATAGAGAGTTTTGGGCAGGATAGAGTACCTGAAAGATTCTCCCAAGGAGCCACTAGGGGACAGACATTTCAGAGAACAATTACCTACCCTCGTTGTGTGAGGTGTGAGCGGAACCATCGAGGGGACTGTTCAGCTTCTCCTAGTCGATGTTACATTTGCTGACAAGAAGGACATCGTTAGATGGAGTGTCCATATAAAAATGCCTCATGTTACTAGTGTGGAGAAGTGGGGCATCGTAAAAAGGATTGCCCACAAAGAAGTGCTGGGCAGAATAAAAGTCAGAGATCTCCTATACATAGTCAGTAACAGTCTGCTACAATGAATATGCCTAGTCGACAAACTCAGTCAGGAGCTGGTGATAGCAAGAGTCGAGTTAGAGGGCAAGGGGGTGTGACTCAAAGTCGGGCTTATCGTATGACCCTAGAGGAGGCTCAGGCCGCACCAGAAGTTGTGGCAGGTATGCTACGATTAAATGGTTATGCAATGTATACTCTAATTGATCTCGGGGCAACCCATTCATTTCTAGCATATGAATATATGAAAGTTTTGAATATGCAACCTAGAAAACTAAAAGAGGAAATGATTATTTGGACATCTCTAGGAAACAGTGAATATAGACTTAGTTATTCGAGGAGTAGTAATAGAGGTAGAAGGGACTGAAACAAAGACAGATTTAATGCCTTTACAATTACGGGATTTTGATGTAATTTTAGGAATGAATTGGCTAAGTACCCACCGAGCTCAAGTAGGCTATTTTTCTAAGACAGTAACATTACATGGGATAGATGGAAAATGGGTAGTTTTTAGGGGAGAGAGAAACATTATATTGAGTTGTATAATTTCAGTTATGACTGCACAAAAACTATCGAGAAAAGGGTGCCCAACATATTTAGCTAATGTTTCTCAATCGAAAGAAAAGAAGATAGAGTTGAAGTATGTACCTATACTTAGTTAGAGAGTTTCTGGACGTATTTCCAAAAAAATTACCAAGATTGTCTCCGGAAAGAGAAGTGAAGATGTCTATAGAGGTAAATCCTGGAACTGTCCCCATAGCACAAGCCCCCTATAAAATGACACCAACTGAATTAGTAAAGCTAAAAATCTAGCAGCAGGAATTGTTGGATAGAGGATTCATTCGACCTAGCAACTCCTCGTGGGGAGCACCCATCTTGTTTGTGAAAAAGAAAGATGGGACCCTTCAACTTTGCATAGACTATTGATAACTAAATTGGTTGACAGTGAAAAACAAATATCTGCTACCATGGATAGACGATCTTTTTGACCAGTTAAAAGGAGCTAAAGTGTTTTCAAAGATAGATTTGAGATCAGGATATTTTCAGTTGTGGATAAAAGAACAAGATGTACCAAAGACTGCCTTTAGGACTCGGTATGGACACTACAAGTTCTTGATGATGCCTTTTGGGTTGACCAATACCCCGGCAGTCTTTATAGACTTAATGAATCGAATCTTTCGCCCTTGGTTAGATAAACACATGGTGGTATTCATAGATGATATCCTAGTATATTCTAGCTCTTTTTTAGAACATGAACAACACCTGAGAGGTGTATTGCAAACACTGAGAAATCACCAGTTGTATGCTAAGTTCGACAGGTGTGAATTTTGGCTAAATGAAGTGATGTTCTTAGGGCATGTTATTTCTGCTGAAGGAATTTTCGTAGACCCAAGGAAAGTAGAAGTTGTGGTAAACTGGGAAAGGCCTACTAATGTAACAGAAATTCAAAGTTTTCTTGGTTTGGCCGGATATTATAGAAGATTCATTGAAGGGTTTTCTATTATTGTAACTCCTCTAATGCACTTGAACCGAAAAGAAGTCAAATTTGATTGGTCAAAGGAGTATGAAAGGAGCTTTAAAGAGTTGAAGAAGAAGATCACAACTGCCCCTGTTTTGGCACTTCCATCTGTAACAGAAGGATTTGTTGTATACAGTGATGCATCAAGAAAAGGGTTGGGATGTGTTTTAATGCAACATGGGAAAGTTATAGCATATCCATCACGACAGTTGAAACCACACGAGGTGAACCACCCAGTTCATGATCTCGAGCTGACAGTAGTGGTGTTTGCCTTAAGGGTTTGAGACACTACCTGTATGGGTCCCGGGTTCAAATATTCACAGATAATAAGAGTCTAAAGTATCTTATGTAGCAAAAAGAATTTAATATAAGACAAATAAGATGGGTAGAACTCATTAAGGACTATGATTGTGAAATAGACTACCACCCTAGGAAAGCTAATTTGGTGGCAGATGCTTTGAGTAGGAAGAATCAGATTAAAATGGAGGATTCTAGTAGTGGGAATAGACGAGAGATAATAGAGATGAAGAAGATGAATGCTCAGGTAAGCCTAGGGCCATAAGGATCCTTATTGGCTCAATTAAAAATACTCCCAGCCTTCCAAGATAGAATATTAAAGGCTCAATGGAGGGATATGGAACTTGACAAGGCAAGAAGGAAAGTGGAAATGGGGGTTGAGTCCCTTACAGAATTGTAGACGATGGAATGGTAATGATGGGTAAACGAATATTTGTCCTAGGAAATGTAACTCTTAAGAATGAGATCTTGAGAGAAGCTCATGAGTCAAAGTTTTTTATTCATCCTGGGAGCACCAAGATGTACAAAGACTTGAAGGAACTGTATTGGTGGCCAAATATGAAAAGGGAGATAGCTGAATATGTAACTAAGTATGCAGTGTGTCAATAAGTAAAGATAGAATATCAAAAGCCTGCTAGACCATTACAACCCCTTTTAATCTGTGAATGGAAATGGGACTACATAACCATGGATTTTGTAACGAGCTTACCTAAGGGAAAATGAGGGAATGATGCAATATGGGTTGTGATAGATCGATTAACCAAATCTACCTTATTTTTACCAATAAAAATGACAGACCCAGTAGACAAACTGGCTCAGTTATATGTAAATGAAGTGATACACTTGCATGGGATTCCAGTGTCAATTGTTTCTGATCAGGAGATTCACTTCACGACTATGGTCGAGCATTCAACATGCCTTAGAAAAGCGGTTGGAATTAAGTACTGCTTTTCATCCTCAAACGAACAGACAATCTAAGAGAACCATTCAAATTCTATAAGACTTATTAAGGGCATGCATCTTGGAATTTAGAGGGAAATGGGAAGATCACTTGCCCCTTGTAGAATTCACGTACAACAATAATTATCAAGCTATAATAGGAATGGCTCCTTGTGAAGCTCTTTATGGCAAGAGATGTAGAATACCTGTTTGTTGGGAAGAAGTTTGGGATAGAAAGTTATATGGAGCATAATTAATATAAATTACCTCTGATAAAGTGAGGATCATTAATGATAGAATGAGTGCAGCTCATGATAGACAAAAAAAATATGCAGATATCCGAAGAAGACTTCTCGAGTTTGAAATAGGTGACAAAATGTTCTTGAAAGTGGCTCCTTGAAAACATATGTTGAGATTTAGAATGAAAGGAAAATTAGCACCGAGATACATCGGGCCCTTTGAAATTGTCTAAAGAATCGGGTTAATGGCATATAAGTTGGCTTTACCCCCGAAGTTGGCCAAGATGCATGATGTTTTCCATATTTCCCTATTACGGAAGGCTGAGGTCGACCCATCTAGAGTACTCCTACAAGTTCTTATAAAAATTAAAAAAGTTCTAGCATTAGAGGTGAAGCCAATGAAAATACTCAACCGCAGTGAGAAGAAGCTTCGAAGCAAAAAGGTCCACGTAATAAAAGTCTTGTGGAGAAGCTCACAGATTGAAGAAGAAACCTGGGAAAGGGAATTAGAAATGAGAAGAAAATATCCTAACCTGTTTTTAGATCCAGGTATTACTTTAAATTTCAAGGATGAAATTTCTTAATAGAAGGGGAGAATGTAAAACTCCTGTCAAAATACTTTAAAAAAAAAAGAGTGAGAAGCCTCCCTCTCTTAAGGGAGGCCAACGGTTGGAAGGGAAGAACTTTTCCCTATCTTTTTCCCTCCTCTTAGAAAACCAACTAGCCTTGCATGCCACCATTTACCCTCCTTAAAGTGTGAAAAACAAAGAGAGATGAGAGTTGAAACATGTAAGGAGTAATTAAGGTGTTATCAAGAGAAGAAAAAGGATATTGATTAAAGAGATAGAAGAAAATGGGAAAAGAAGGAAAGAAAAGAAGAAAAGGACGTGAATAAGGATTTTGGAGGCTAAAGAGCATAAACTAAAGTATTCTAAACACTTCCTAACTAAATTTGAGAGACACCCGAGGTAGTCCAACATACCCACGCCAGAACATCACATCATACTCTCGGTGGGTGACAACATTCCTTAGATGTCTCTTATCTTATCAAGCCATGTAAATCCGATAATGAATTTATTTGAGTAGTTGTATTAATTGTCACAAAGATAAAACTTTTGATATGGATTTAATATTATAATGAAGTGATTTTTAAATCACACAATGAGATTGGCTTCCAAGAATGGAATGCTAAAATTATAGCAACCGATAAAGTCGTTGATGGTAATTGTCAAAATCACGAAATGAAATTGGCTTCCGAGAATGTAAGGCTGGATGTATAGCAATCGATTAAATTGCTAGAGGTGATTGTTAAATCACGAAATGAAATTGGCTTCTGAGAATGGAACGCCGGATGTATAGCAATCGATTAAATTGCTAGAGGTGATTGTTAAATCACGAAATAAAATTGGCTTCTGATAATGGAACGCCGGATGTATAGCAATCAATTAAATTGCTAGAGGTGATTGTTAAATCACGAAATGATATTGGCTTCCGAGAATGGAACCTCAGATGTAGATGTTTAACAATCAGTTAAATTGTTGGAAATGATTATTGAATCATAAATGAAATTGGCTTTCAAAGATGAAATGCTAGAATTATGGAATTTGATTTGGTTGTTAAAGATGACTAAGGAATCTTGATAAGGGATAGGCATCTAAGAATGGAACATTATATTGAAAGATGGAAGTATTAAAGCACTTGTGTTACCTAACTAATCATGGAAATGCAACAAAAATAAATAAAAAGAGAGATTGATGAACCACGCTAAATTTATTATCATAGAAAGAATCTTTTTATTGAAATATTCATGTCTATTTTAGTATAATAGATTTTATTGCATTTTTTTTTCTCATTAACTACAGGAACTTCACATATCTGGTACGCTAATTTCTTCGTCTGTGTGACCCGTAAATGTTAGGGAGACTTTTATGCATGTATAGGCTTCCTCTTTTGGCATGTAATTATAATGTAAACTTTTGCAATATTGCATAATGTTACTCTTTGTAATTAGTATAACTTAGACTCTTGTTTGGAGGATTATAATATAAGTAGCAGTAAATATCATGTTTATTATTACATGTCAAGTCTTCCTCATTTTGCTTACTATTATAATTCCACTTCATGATTAAGTAATTTGTATTTGTTTATGATGTGGACAAAATGATATTTGTTGTTTCAATGTATGATATAAATATTGTGGTTGTGATGATGATGATATTTATGGGATGGAGCCCAGGATGATTGGGTCATGAGTGGGTTATGAGATATGAGATTTTTGAAGTGTAAACAGGTTATACGTCGATAACTTAGGACTTCTATTGAACCTCTATAAAATTATGATGACAACATGTATTAATTAACTACGTTAAGTAAATAAATTTGCAAAAATATTGGTTTAGCCCAAGATTATCCAACTTACTTTCAAACTTCTCTTAAATATTAATTACAAATTATCTACGCATGTACATACAAATTTATACACCTTAATTTATGGAAATTACAACTCGACAATAAAATTGATAAAAATTAAAATAGGTCTATTAAATAAGTTATTATTTATTTCATCACAACACACCTAAGTCGGTAAATCGATATAAGTTTCAATAATTTACAAACAAGTACCAAATTATAAATCCATACTACATGTTTGAGAAAAAACAGTAAAACAAGTAAACATCCAAACAAAATACATATACTAAAAAAATATTCAATAATAAAATTGACATTTTAAAATTGTATTAAAATTAAAAAAATAGATTTACTTACTAAAAATAAAAATATGCAATAAATTAGAACACGGATGTTGAGACTAGAAAATATTTTATTAAGATGAGGGGGGATGTTTGAGAGGAGGGAGCTGGTTGCTGGTTGTTAATGTTGGGGGGCTGGGAGGTGTTTAAATACAAGGGGGAGAAAAAGGAGAAATAGGGGAGGGGAGGGGAGGGTTGATGGTCAAGTCATATATTAACTATTACCCATGAAATTACTGATAGAAATATTTTGTCTGTCGCTCTATCAGTAATCCTGCCAGTGTTTTTGACACATCATTGTACAGAAAGCCTGGTTTGAATCCGACTGCAATTTTATTTATAAACTCGTCCACAAAAACTTACATGTTGTTTTTTTTATTCTTCATATTATGTTTGGGATTCCCTCGATATTTATTGACGGAGTGTTTCTGTCATTATATACCAATGAAATTAATGATGGAAAAAGTTTTGTCGGTAAATATCACCATAAAATACCGACAAAAAAAAATTGTCGGTAATTTTGTTTGTATTTGTTGAATTTGTGGTAGTGTAAGTTGATATGATCAATATTTATAAAAACCTATGATTATTAGGCTATGTTTGTTTCCCGGAATTCACTTTCCCGGAAACTACTTACTTTCTAAACTTTCCTATGTTTATTTGTCATTAAAAAAGTTGGTCAACGGAAAACACTTTCCAGTCAAAGGAAAATTTAGCTTGGTTTCCAGGAAAGTGTTTTCCTGAAAAATTTGGGCGGAAAACACTTTCCAGAAGTTGTGAAAAATTTTAAAATGTCATATTATTTGCCGATTATATCAAATTTGGTCCTCAAATTTTTTATTGCTATATATATTTTGTTTTGAATATTTATTTTTCAGTTTCATCTCTCAAAATTTAATTTTTATATTAACTTTGGTTCTCTTTTTTATAATTGTTATTTGCTTTTGGCTTATCATTTTTTTATTGAAATTTTTTATCTATTAAATTTGGTCCTCATTCTTTTGACTGTTACTTATTTTATTTGAAATAATTTATGAAATGTTAATTATTATTATTTTAATTTCTTCATTTTTTTATTTTTTAGATTTGATCTCTATTATTTTAATTATTATTTATTTTATTTTAGATAATTTATGAAATTATATGTTTTTTTCAATTCCATTCTCATTCAACTTTTTAATTTGTAAGATTTGTTCCTCATTATTTTAATAAACTTGAAAAAATAAAACATTAATAAGTTATTTTTCAGCTCATTTTCCATGACTTAACCAAATATTGGAAAGTGTTTTTAACTTATTTTCCATTACACTACCAAACATCGGAAAATAATTCACTTTTCCGGAATTCATTTTCCTGAAATTCACTTTCCAAAAAAAAACTACTTTCCAGCAAATAAACGGAGCCTAGGTAAAACATTCAAGCCATTGAGATCCAACAATTCGAGAACCACTTGTTTATTCACAACACACATTGCTCTTGCTCCCTTCTCTGCACACTTTTTCTCACATTAGTTATAATTTTTCTTATACATTATTTTCTTCTCTTATATTTATTTTTAACTTAGATTGCTCTCGCTCCCCTCTCTGCACACTTTTTCTCAAATTATTTATAAATTTTTTTACACATTATTTTATCCTCTTATATTTATTAACTTGAATATCAAAAGATCCCTTATTTTAACAAGGAACTTGTTTTAACAGGAACAACCAAACCCAAAAACAAAGCCTATAACATAGCCTACACACTTCAGCCCAAGACATAACCATAAAAAAAGTTAATCCAATCATGAAGTTTTCAAGACATCATCAACAATATTTTGAGGCCATTTATTTATTTGTTTTTCTTTTATTTCATAGTAATAGACATGTACATAACTTTCTGTAATGCATTTAAATAAATTTAAGCTATTACGATTTATATGATCTCTGGAATTCTCATATCGTTTTTCTGTGCTTTTGGAGCTA
>Ga0325414_1003526_pt1 | contig 16282 bp, 8 predicted proteins | sample PopdelMetagenome_8_FD_206183 | JGI IMG/M metagenome (GOLD analysis project Ga0325414, IMG submission 206183) | Populus deltoides microbial communities from Bellville, Georgia, United States - Leaf-PdKOR-R3 | ecosystem: Host-associated > Plants > Phyllosphere > Phylloplane/Leaf | place: USA...
CATTGCTAAATATTAAGAAAAATCTTAAGAAGAAAACACGCACAATCTACTAGAGATTGTGAGATCCACCATTGTAGCTCATATTAAATTAATGATAATAACTTACAATCTTTCTCGAATTTTTTTTTCCTTTTATTTACCATTTTTGCTGTGATAATGAGTCATTATGTCATATTATTACTGAATTCTCTGACCACGATGAGAGAGGTGTATATTAGTTTACTTGGAATCGTACATGAACAAAAACATCCATGTGCAACTACAAGTGGCCTAGGAGGAGGAGGAGGAGGAGGAGAAGGAGGAGGAGGAGGAGGAGGAGGAGGACTCCCAGTTTCATTTTTGCCCCTCCCTGCTTTTATTTAGCATGCATGGTACAATATAATAATTCTCTCTCTTCCCTGATTTGAAGGCATTTTCAACTCATTCTTTCCGTTACATCAATGAAGTCTATGCGAAGTGAAGTAATAATTCTTTCTTTTCACAATTTGAAGGTATTTTCAAATCGTTCCTTACGTTACATCAATGAAGCCCATCTAGAGGGCCCATTTCACATGGGCCTTCACTTCTTGGGGTAAGTTTAAAACGTTAAGCTTAGGAGATCATGTAGTATTCAGTGTTGCTGGTGGGATTACTTTTTTTTAATATAAGAAATATGTTCAAGCATTGCTAATATAGTTTTTAATAATTTTTTTTAATTATTAACTAAAAATATGATATATATTAGATGAATTTTTTTTTAAAATATTAATACATAATGATATTTGATTTTCAAATATTGAGATAATGATATATTCGATTAACTCAGGTTATAATATCATGATTACCCTATAGAAAATAAATAAAAATAAATTATAAACACTAATTTTTAATCAACCTAATGTCGAAGGATGAAACTGAAAAAAAAACTATTCGAGTCAACTTGTCAAACTCGTGATCCAGGTCATGAGATCAAGATAATCTCATAAAAAACATATAAAAAAATAATGAATCCCAATTTTCAACCAATTCAATATTGAATCATGAAATTAAAAAAATAATTCAAGTCAATCCAGATTAACATGTTAAATTTACAACTTGGTTCATGAAACTGAGATAATTTTATAAAAAACAGATAAAAAAATTCAAGTTTTTTTATTCGATGTTTGTTTTTTAAAAATTAATTTTTTTTTCAATTTCATCTTTTGATATTAAATTTTTGGATCTTCAAATTTGTGATCTTTTCCTTTTTTTTTTTTTTTTGCTGGAGTGTTCTAATCTTATATTTAGGATAACGTGATTATCAAGTTACTCAGGTTAAATAAAATAGTCATCACATAGTTATTTAAATTTATATATTAGAAAATATCTAACCTGATTCACGACATACCATGATGAAAATTGTAGTTGAAACCTATATTAGGTCTAAGAGGAAATATCTACGCAAATCCAAACATAATTAGTCCGATCGAATAATAACTACATGCATATATATGATTTATCTAATCTTTAAAGAATAACAAGAACCCATTCCCTTTCACAAATCTTAATTCACTAAGGTCTTAGTTCTTATCGGCATGCACAATAAAATGATCAACTCAAATTTCAAAGGACCCCCCATGGATGCAAATTGCTTTGTTTTGCTCGGCACAAAAAACTCAAGAATGGGAAGACAACTTGGATATTCACTGAAGATAGTTTCTTGAGATGTCCTTATCTGACATCTTTAGCCATGCTGCTATGGCCATTGAACGCTGTATGTCCCCCCAAAAGTGCCTAACACTTTCTTGACTGTGAGCCTTGACCTAACCTAACCGCTGTGAATAGTGAAGAGAAGATCGCTCGATGGTCCACCGAACCAAAAACTTCTTGCAGGTGTTTGGAACACATTTAATAGGCAGTTATTTTTAAAAAAAATTATTTTTAATATTAGTATATTAAAATAATATAAAAGAATTTAAAAAAAATAATTTAAAATAAAAAAGTTTAACTTTTTTTAAAAATATTTTTAAAATATAAAAACAAACATATTAAATATCAAAAGCATTATTCTACCCCGGACGTGTGCAGCAGAATCAACGTTTTGTGCCTACCGGCTAATGGGTCCCGCAGCAATTTTTATTATGGAAAACTTAGATTTAGTCCCTAGCTTATTATTTTATTATCAATTGAGTCTACAATCTTTTGATTTTATCAATTTTTACTTTAACTGTAATCTACATTAATTCATCCTTTTGAAGCGTTAAAACAGTTCTCGATTTATTACAAAAGACAACTGTAACATTAAATCAACACGAGAGGAAAGTCTTAAGCATCTAAATATTTTTATTTCCTTTTAATCAAATATTAGATAATATCATCTCATCTATTTAAAGTGTTGAAATTAGTTTAAGTCACCATCCCAAATTACAATCTTAATATTAAAATTAACACAAAATGAAAGATTAAGCGTCAAACAATCCTAACTTTTCCTGCTCCTATTGGAAAATGATAGTAAAAGGCATAAAATGAAAAAAAAAAAAAAATTAAAACTTTCATTTTTTATTATTTAGAACTAAAATCCATGCTGTCCGAGGCAAAAACACAACGGTTACTACCGACAGAACAGGGTTCCTAAGTTTTTTTTAAACTGAAGAGAAACAAAACAGAAGATGGTTCAGAGTTTAGAAGATGATAAAGCCAAGGTTAAGACTTGAGATGCCCGAACTTCACGGTGTTGTGTAAGATTCCGAGATTAATGTCTCATTAATTCATGCCATGAGTTATCTTTTAAGTTTTTGTTAACACATCCCCTGCTTGCATTGGCGCGTGGGTTAACCTTGATTTTTAGAATTTGTTTCACATTTTGATTCAATTATACTTTTGAATTTTTTTTTATTTTAAATTATTTTTTTAATATTTTCAAATTATTTTGATGTATTGATATAAAAATAAATTTTAAAAAATAAAAAAATATTATTTTGATACATTTCAAAACAGAAAATATTTTTAAAAACAATTTACATCACACTCTTAAACAAACCTTTAAAACTAATTGTTTTTGTGTTTGAATGTATTTTAAAAATTTATTTGGCTTGAAAAAACATCACATTGATAATACTTTAGTGTTTTTTTTTATAGTTTTAATGTATTGATGTAAAAAAATAAATTATTTTAATATATTTTTTAATAAAAAATATTTTTAAAAAATACTTTCATCACAATACTAAACACACTTAGATTTTCGACAATTATTTATGTTAAACTATGAAGACAATTTATTGACCATGCAGCTCATTGTATATTGAAAAATTTAGTAATAAATGTTTAACTTGGATCAGAGTTTATTTTTGTGTGATCAAAGGTTATATATATTAACTATGATTTTATAGAGTAATAAAAAAAATTAGTATAGTAAAAACCACGCGCCATGAATTGACCTGGGAGCTCTTTCAATTCCTCATGCGTCATTGTCTATGCTTCAAATAATTACCAAAAAAATCAAGCAAATTAATCCATGTTTTCACCAAATTAATACAAATCCAAAATCTTGATCAATTATTCTCTATCAGTGTTCCCATTACCTGACGGTCCTCTCGCCCTCTCTCTTTGAAAGAATTAAAAATCAGCTGATTCTGCTCAAAGCTTCAACCTTTGAATCTCTCATTTTAAAAAGATCGCAACTTTCCCTCTCCTCATCTCTCTCTTAACTACAAACTCTTCAAACATAGTAAGTGTTTCTTCTTTTATTTCCTCTTTTTTGTAGTTCTCTTGTGTTTGAAGTTTCAAAAACTTGTACTCCAAGCATCTCTTCTTGTCTCCCCATGCCTATCTCTTTCTACTAACTTTTTGTGAGTGATAATTAGATCTGGAACAGTTTTAAGCAAAACCCCACTTTTTATTTATTGCATTTCTTAAATCTAACTGCTTCTTGGTCATTAAAGTTTGAATTTTTAAGTTGAAAGTTAACATTTTTATTGATTGCTTTTATCAACTGTAAATGCCTTTCTTTTATTGGAATTATTAGGTGTGCTCAGCTTTTTCCCTGTAACTGTTAGTGCCATGGAGATTTCTTTTTGATTTTGCTAATTTGGAAATTTGAGTTCTTAATCTGGGAATCTTGTTGAGGTTTTGTTATTAAACATGCTAGTGCAACTTTGCTTCAAAGTTGTGATAGGTTAGATGCTGTTCATTTATCTGAAAAGGAGGCTTTGGCTCTATTACAGAACCTCCCTGCTTCTGTTTGGCTCTTTGCTGTTCAGTAGATTGGTTGGGGTTTTGCTTTAGCTGTTGGCATTTCTGGGCTTCCTCTGGCAAGTTGGAGTTCGGGAGCTTTTGAGTTGGAGGAGATCGATGTCTATCAAAAAGGCATTAGTGAGCATGAGGAAGAATGGAAATTCCCACCCAGGAAGGTTGTTTGGTGATAGAAGATGGCTTATTCCATTCTTTACAAGCTTGCTTGTGTTTTTAATCCTGTTCTCTTCAGCTACTTTTGGGGTATTTACATCTTCTTATGGGGTAGAGCAGGTTCCATTTGACACTGTTTCATATAAAAGGCCGGAGAACTCAAATGGGTATTTTGTAGAATCAGATTTAAAGAAATGGTTTAATAGAAGTAGGTATTCAGAATTGGAACCGCCTAGATTAGCTTATCTCATTTCAGGGACGAAGGGTGATAGTCAAAGAATGATGAGGACTTTGCAGGCTGTGTATCATCCTAGAAACCAGTATATCCTACATTTGGATCTTGAGTCACCCCCTCGAGAAAGGTTGATGTTGGGAGTGTATGTGAAGAGTGATTTGACGTTTCAAGAAGTTGGGAATGTGCGTGTAATGGCACAGTCCAACTTGGTGACTTACAAGGGGCCTACTATGATTGCCTGTACCCTTCAAGCAATTGCAATCATGTTGAGGGAGAGCTTGGAGTGGGACTGGTTTATCAATCTCAGTGCTTCAGATTATCCTCTTGTGACACAAGATGGTTAGTACATGATGCTGCATTTTTACTTGTTTCATAATTATTATTGTTGCCTTTTTCTTGTTCTGTTGTTTACCTTATTTTGTTCCATTTCCATAAGAGGATCGGTGATGTTTAAGAATTGCTAATTTACCTATTGAATTAATTTGAACTTATCTCCACATATGCAGTGAAACTGTGCTCTGGTTCTTGTATCCAGTATAGGTAAATATCAGACAAATTGTAGTAAAAGAAGTCGATTTCTTAGATCGTATATTTAAATGTGGATGGAGTGAAGTTGATGCAGTAAGTTGCTAACCCAAAACAATAATGGGTCTTTCAATCTTATCCTTGCTTCCGTTCACAAATAAGTTAAATCCATTAACCTTTCCTGTGTGAACGTGGTATGTTTGGATCCAACCAGGTTTCCTTCATGCGGTTCACATATCATTTCTCAGTGCTGATGCCATTCCACATCTTTAGTTCTAATTAAATGAAGCTTCAATTTTTTGCCTTTGGTGCAAAGCTTTGAGTTATAGTTCTCAAGTAGGTTTTGCGCATTTTGCTTCTAAAGAAAAGAATGTCTTTGTTCTAAATTGGGGAAGGCATGAAATTAGCATACTCAATCGATCACATTGTCGTGCCCTCTTTTTGCACATCAGCAGTCATGTATGTTATAGAAGATGCATTTCTGTATTGCATTTGTAAGATGTTTTGGAGATTACAATCATGCCTTAAATGTTCTTATGGGGTTCTATTTATATTCGAATACACAAAGAACAGAATTTTGACACTGAGAGTTGCACATGGAGTCTAAAGCCATTTAACAGCCTTTCAAGGGAATATAGCCACTGTATTGTTGTGATCTGCTGGAGGCTGGCTCACTATGTGCAGCTGCTAAGTGCTAACCCAGTCTTTTGGGTTCAAGGAACCTCAAAATCTCCGCAAAAAGGAGACTTGGTATCAGGGCTGATAAAATTTATTTCTATAGGGAGACTCTTCTTGAAAGTTGTGGACTGGATTCTGTGGTGAGTTACTGTCTCCTGGAGCTCTGCTGTATGTCATTCTGGAGTGAGAAATTTTGCTATGTGCCTATTTTAAACATTTCTCTTGCCCCCTAATAACTAGATTTATGCTTCCACACGTTTTTCTCAACTCTAGTTATTTTTAATGGAAAAGATCATCTCCTGTGCTCTCTTATTCCATCGTGCAAGGTAATTCTCTTTGAAAAAAATCTATTTTCTTACAGGGGCTATACTAGGTGTTGGTTCTGCCCAAGTGATTTCCTGCAAGGTTTAATTTGAAAACTCGTAAACTGTATAAACCATAACAAGATGTCAGCATTTATCTTTGATTGACTTGCTATTCATAAGTTGCATTGAATGGATGAACTGACAGAAACAGCATTCTGCCTTCAAATCTTTTCATGCTGTTCAGCAATATGAATAAGTTTTGTAAATTGACTTGCAAAATTTCTCTGGAGAATTATGAAGGGTATAGGAGGATTGCATTTTTTTTTCTTCCTGAAGTTCTGGCAATTCTGTTTCTTGTAGATATGCAGATGCTTTGCAGTTGTGAAATCTGATTGTATTTTGACTGCAGATCTGCTCCATGTGTTCTCAAATTTGTCTAGAAATCTTAATTTCATTGAACACACACGGCTAACTGGATGGAAAATGTAAGTGAAAAGAACACAGAACTTTGCATTACTGCATTAGCAAATCTTCATCCGCGTCTATTTTCTGAAAAAGAGTTCACTTGGGGCATTTTTGATCTGCCAACTTGTTGCAGGAACTCCAGGGCAAAACCAATTGCTATTGATCCAGGCCTTTACTTATCAAAGAAATCTGACCTTTCTTTGACCACTCAACGTCGATCACTTCCCACTTCTTTCAAGTTGTTTACTGGTATGCATGTCTATTTAAGCTTCAAGGGTTATTTTTAGTCTTTTATATACAATTATTTATCAATGAGATGCTGGTTGTAACTTTGTGGGATTGCATTGCATTTCTGATTCATGTAAGCTTGAAACCATTCATAGCTGAATATTAAATTCACTGCTTATCCCATACTCTATCACCCTCTTGCTCTGTGTATGTGCTGTTTGCGTCCAACATGTTTACTGATGTGCTTGCATATGAGGACAGGAAACATGTTGTAATGCATGGAAAACACCAATACACAGGGCATATTGGGGAATGCATATAGCAACGCATTACCCTGACCAAAGTTTGGCATATTGGGGAATGCATATAGCCATACTGACATCTTACATGTGATAAGGATGAATGCTGACATGTCATCATTATCATCTTAAATTCTTGTAGGTTTTAAGAGATCTCTCATGTTGCATTATTTAGTTGCGCAGTCAGTTACTGCAAGTTACAGAGAATGCAGTAGGTGAAAACAAAATATTATCTTGATCTTTTGCCTGAAAAGTGTCTTTAGGATCTCTCCTCTCAAGTTGGCAATCCTGGATAAGTATAGTAAGGGTCTTCTTTCTGTATTTTGTTTTCTACCCTCCCTTTTTGCATCTTTTTTCTTCAAATTTGAGTTGTTTTAGTTCATCCAGTTATGATCCCCACTTGAGTGACATATTGTGAGTGAGAATTTAGAGAGTCACCCGTCATTAGTATTGCTTGAAGCGGGCTTCTCTTAAGAATTGAAGCTGCACAAGCATTTGAGTTTTGTTACACATCCATTAAGAAGCAACTCCTTTTGAACCTCATGGAGCCTGTTGATGGTCGCTAGATTATCTTTAGTGGTGGTTCTTAAGCTAGTATAAGACTCGACCAGAATCCTTGCATGATAGAGAACTATGAGGCTGAACGCCTTCTGGTCATTTGATTCTCTTAACTCTGCATCTAGATAATTTCCTTCAATTGTTTAACTCATGGCCTCTGGAAAATTGATTAGTTTCTATACAGAGACCTCGTCCTTTATTTCTTTTGTTTTAATATGAGAAAGAAAGAGAGAAGAGAATGTGAATTTATCTTTCTTCCCGTATTCAGGTTCAGCATGGATAATGCTAACTCGATCGTTTCTTGAGTACTGTATAATGGGATGGGAGAACCTTCCACGAACTATCCTGATGTACTATACAAATTTCGTCTCCTCTCCTGAAGGATATTTCCACACTGTTATTTGCAACACTGAAGAATTCCAAGACACAGCCATAGGCCATGATCTCCACTACATAGCCTGGGACAACCCTCCTAGGCAGCACCCCCTCTCTTTGACAATGAAAGACTTCGATAAAATGGTTAAAAGTAATGCCCCATTTGCCAGGAAATTTGCAAGGGATGATCCCGTTTTAGACAAGATTGATAAAGAGATTCTAAACCGCACAAGCAGGTTTGCTCCTGGAGCATGGTGCATTGGCAGCTCAGGCAATGGATCTGATCCATGCTCCGTGCGTGGTAATTATTCCCAATTTCGACCAGGTCCTGGTGCTGAAAGGTTGCAAGAACTGCTTCAGTCATTGCTGTCCGAAGATTTTCGAAAAAAACAGTGTTCATGATGAAATAAAATTTTGACATAACTTTGAATTGTACATTGGTATATTCATAGATCATACAGCTTGTGTACACAACAAAACTGTTTTTTAAGATGAAATTGTAACAGTTACGTTGTATTTTGTTAGTGTCTTGTGATAAAAAGAACACGCGCGCACACACACAATATATATATATATATATATATAAACGAGTTTCCTACTGGCTTATTGCCTGCTTACAAGCACTTGTAAAATGTTTTAATGTTGCCTAGGCCACAAGTATCGTCCACATCTTATATTACTAGTGATAGTAAATCTAGCAAGTTAATTTGGTGATCCATTAATTTGATACCTGATGTAAATTAAGTTTTATGTGAAATTCAATGGGAATTGATATGGTTAAATTCAATCAATCTAGTCAAATTTGTGATCTAGGGGTTAATTTGTTATCTAGTTAAAATCTTTGATTTTTTTTTAAAATTTCTAGAACTGAACTGTTTCATATTTTTATTAAATCTTGAAACAGCACCATTTTTAATTTATCCATCTAACCTGTGACCGACTCTGAGGTCATGCCATGAACAAATCATGCTTTGTAACTACGGAAACGACTAGGTAAATTATGTGGACGAGCGGATAAATTCCATCAGTCTAGCAAAGCAATACGTGAAGCAAACTTTAAGAGGATAAAATCTTGCAATCAAATGGAATGGATCCTGGCAGCTGATGAAAGCAACTTGTGTAGCTTGGAGAGGTTGGAGCTTCGTTATTTGGACAAATTAAGAAGAATCTGTCGGGTAATTGCACCACCTAGAGGTCAATGACTGCAACAGTCTGAAGAGTCTATTTCCATTAGAATTGATGAAGAACCTCAGAAACCTTGAAGAGAGTGATGTTGAATGATGCCAGAAAATTCAGAAACTGGCAACTGGTATGAAGAAAACAGTAGTTCATTTACACGTCCAAGTTTACAGAAACTGGGAATGAAGTCCTTGCCAAGAATGAATCCCTGCACGCTATTTAAGTTGTTGATTGCCCACTACCAGAATCACTACCATCTGCTCTCAAGCAAATCAAAAGATGCAAAAAATGGTGGAATTCACTGACGTGGAACAAACTCTAGCACTCTTCTCAGTCCATTCTTCTTAGAGGATGCAACAAGAAGATAAGAATCAGGAATAGACAACGAGTAGGAGCTGGAAGTTGAGCGAAGAAACGAATAGCAAGTGATTGAAGAAGTAGGCAACTGTATAACTTCTATTTCTCATCCAGTTTTGCTTACTAGAGAAACTTGTTTTAGATTGCCGTTGTGTTCAGCTATATACGTGCATTGTAAGAGTCTAGCTCACTTGATATATGCTGCTGCTGCTATTGACCGTAAGGTGGTTTTTGTGTTGATTTTTCCTGCTTGATTTTGCTCTTACGCTAGGCAATGTCTTGACAGCTTTAGCATCATTTGAGAGTTAAAACGTTTCAATTATGGTTATTAGGTTATGTTCTTTGAGAATCTGACCATTAGATCAATCGAAACTCGACAATCAATAGATAAAATTAAATGTCCGAACAAGTGTTTGATCAGTCTCTCCTAGAAGAGATTAAATTCATGTACTTCTCAACAATCATTTCCGGTGGAAAATCTGTGAAGTAGCCCTTCTCTACTTCCAATCCTTCTTGGGCTGCCAGCATCTCAACCTCTGCCTGGACCCTTTCAGCTCCAACCTGATTGGGCTCTAAGAGGATACAAGCGATCTCAAATGAATCATCACCGTGAACGAGCGCCAATGCTTGCACGGTAGGAAGCCCGCCATCACGAGCCCTCACCATCCGTGCAATCTGTCGAGCAGTTGAAACATCGGTGCACACTACAGGAATGTTGTATAATGCGACCCATGGTCGAGCCCCAATCATCACTATTCCTCTTGTTCGCGACACATGGGTCGGACCTTCATCAGGGGCTCCAGGGAGAATCTCAGGTATGGTCCACCCAGCCCATTGGTTGCCCATGAAATTAGGCGTATAGTACCCCAGCTCGCGCCTGATGGTGTCAGGAGCCCTGCCTGTTGGATGTGCTGCAGCATAAAGAAATACTGGCACTGCAATGCATCGAGGAAAACAAGAAAGGAGATATAATTCAAGAGCTACAAAATCCTGTTTGTCATGATATATTGAAACCTATATCATGTAATTTCATTATAATGCTAAGAAATCTCAAGTCATGGATAAATCCCATTCCATGCAAAGTGATAACTAAGATGCTACATAAAAGTTCTGGACCAACCTTGAAATCTGCTGCCAATATCTGCTGCCACTGTCTTGGCCAGCCAAGCTGCTTCATCCAGCGAGGCCCGAACCAAAGGGTGGAAAACAATGTCATCTACAACACCAAGCCGAGGGTGTGCACCGGAGTGCAACTCAAGGTTAATGGCTCCATAAGCAGCCTCAACCATGGCTAGCACAGTTTGGTGCAATGGACTATAAATGGGACTCCCGGTGCTATCAACAACAACATATGATACAATAGTGAATCTGATCCTATTATAAACTCGATCCTCAAATTTGTTTACAATAACACTTTCTGGGTCGAGCCTAGCAGCTCGTTCAATTAAGTCCAGAACTGCGCGGTTACGTGCCTCAGAGATGAAGAGCATGCAACATATCAGCATGGATTCATTTGCAGCTCTTTTGTTCTATGCATCAAAGAAGAATAAGAGCTACTTAGATATCTAATGACACTGGAAAAATAATTGAGATTAGTTACAGAGGTGGTAAGAGCAGTAGAAAAAGTGTTCACATGGGCTCAGAAGCCAGAGATCGTTGAATGTTAAGAATGCAAATCTGTGTGATTTGGTGGTAATATTCATTTTCTTTCTTTCTTGATGAAATAAGACAAAATGTAGATGCAAATTCTTCAATATATAATTAGTCTGTTTCTTTTTGTGTTTTTGAAAAATAAAATAAAATATTTTTTTTATTTTTTTAAAATTAATTTATTTAAGTATTTTCAGATTATTTTGATATATAATATCAAAAATAAATATATTATTTTAATATATTTTTAAATAAAAAATATTTTAAAAAATAATTACTAATATAATACCAAAGAAGCTCTAAATATGTTTAATTTTTTCAACAAATTTATCAGCTTTAAAATAAGGGTTTAGGTATAAGTGGACATGTATAAACATAATTGTAGCTAAGATAAATGCCAAAACCAGAATAATTTTCTAGGAAGAGCCAAAACTTAATTTTATTTATTTATTTATTTCTTGTGGGACCATACATAAAAAATATATTTACGACCTTAGAATTTTTTATTTTTTTTGCAGGGATTCGAGCCCGGCTACCCTCCCTCTCCACCCTGTTGTATAAAAGTCGTAACTTGCTGAGGTAAAGATTCTTTTGGTACCCAACCAGTTAATTAGATACTAATATTATCCTACCACTTGATCATAATAATTCAAAATGTATAATCAAAATGGTCATTTTCAAGACCATTGACCATTCAATCCAGTTATTTTAGGTCGGAGAAGGGGTACGGTCATATTATTTTTGCATTTTCTATTTTAAAAATATAAAAATTTATTTTAAAATTAGTTGGGGATTTTTTTTATATTCCCTTCTTTGTTTTTAATCAAATATATTTTTGTTTTTGTCTTTCTTATTCCAAGAAAATAACTAAACTATTTTGCCGTCTCAATGTACAAGAACTAAAATATTTCTGTTTATCAAAGTGCATTTGTATGCTTTGTGTAGCTTCCAACTAACTAATTAATTAAAGGCAGGTAAAATACATAATCTTTCTGGGTTTTACTCTGTTACATGCATGTGCATTTGGTTTAGCTTCAAATGCTTCTGAATAGTTCTATTAAAGAAGAAAATACTTACGTCCATGGTAATTAAACATACATAAGAAGTAGAATACCAAAATATAATAATTCAAAAAGACTAAAATCTAAAAGAATACCTAAAGATAGCAAGTACATGGCATTCAGGGAGCTAGGCGAGAATAATAAAGGATATCAGTGGAAAGAAACTACTCCAATTGCAGATTTTTCATGGAATGATTTGGAGTACTTTCTTCATTATTTTTAGCATAATAATGATTAATTGTTGCATTATTTTTTTAATTGTGAAAATGTTCTTCATTATTTTCTAATTGTTGTATTAAATGGGTTTGATAAAAATTCAACAAAAAGATCGAAATGACTAATCTTGCAGTACATGTGTAAGAACATAAACATGAACAGAAAAAGAAAGATAACAACACAACTGGAGCTCAAAAACTAGAGCAGAAGAAAAGGTAGCTCAAAAGAGAGAGAGAGGAGAAACAAAATTCTATAGAAGTTACCTCGCAACTTGAGTCAAAATCCATTTCTTGCTGCTTTGCCTTGGCTTCAGTCTTCAAGGGAAGTACTGATGGTGAGAGGAAAAGTCATTTCTGTGTGTGTGTGTGTGTGTGTGTGTGTTTATATATACAAGCCATGAAAGTACTGCTAACAATTAAGCTTGTGTGACTCAGCATTACGCAAATTCATTTGAAAACTGTCCCCACGCTTTGAACCCTCAAAATCAACTGCCATGGATAAGGAGAAATCTGGCTTGTTTGCCAAAAGCATGATCCACATGGTGCTGAATAGCATCATATGTTACTCACATAAGCGAACATTGTGTGATGTATAATAAGAGTGAATAAAGAAAACAACACAGGAAATGTCCAACAAACTGACTCGACATATCACAATGCCACACCAAAGCCCACGGACAAGTTAGAAAACTCACTATGCCAAGAGTAGGTAAGTGCTCTCGTGAACCTAATATCTCCGAGAGGAGTTATTACAAGAACACTCTCCTGTCCACAAATTAAGATATCTGTTGAGAATTATTGATTTCATATGGCTGATTAAAGGACACGAATGCATGTTTTTTTTTTTTTAAATTAATATAAGAATTTGAATTAGCTTACATCTATCATCATTAATTTTATGAATTTTAAAATTAATAATTATATAAGTTTTCAATAACTATTTGTAGGATTTCAAATGCATATCTCTGTGTTATATTAGATGGTAAAACAACGTGCGATCATTTGTTAAAGATTTTCATTAACTCAGCCAAGTTGGTGACACACCTACGAAAATAAACTTTAACATACATGATCTCTAGCCACTAAAAGATGAAATCCATCAAGGGCCTCGTGTACCAAATTGAGATTGATGACAGGAAGTAAAACCCACCTCATTTTTAGGCTGTTAGATATGAATTTATGGGTTGAAAAAACTTTGAAACAACGCTGTTGGTTTAAGTGAATATAAATGGGCTGGTTTAAGTGAAACAATTTATGAGTTAATTTATCAAAATTACAAGTCATGCACGAGATGATCATGGGCTGGATTGATCCTGTTTAATAACCTTGATACATATTGTATGGTCTTCATAATTATTTCTGGACCCTAGACCTCTCTCGATTCATAATTTAAAACTTTGGAATTACTTTCAACAAACCATTCTTTAAGGTATTTCACATACTCTGTAAGACTTGATGTGTGCGTGCGCGTGTGTCCCCGCTACATATATCAGATACCAAATACAGATGAGTACTGTTCTTGTGTGAAGATAGATGCCGATGATACAAAATAGAGAAACTTACACTGAAAAAGACAAGGAACCTCCTCACACCAACCTTATCTTTCTAGAATCTTTATGACCAATCACATCTTCATCTCTACAGAACAAGTAAAAGATGATCTAAGCATTTATTTTTCTTGTATTTGTTCTTTTTTCAGTATGGATAGATCAATTTGGTATGCTGACAAAATGCAACCTAACAAAAGAAATTCCTAATGAAATTAAAAACTGCTTCTAGCATTTTCTCCAAGCTAAATTATTACATCCGAGTGTCATTAATTTCTTGCTACAGACAACAGTATTTCCAACTCATCTTGGCAACACGGTTTCTATTCTGATAACGAGAACCAAGTTTCATACTAAATACATCAGAGCTTATGTGAAGAATTAGATCAAAGAACAAATCAAACAACTTCTTATCCAGTCTATTATAACAAATGAGAGGGTTAGGTTAATTACCTTGTTACAAAATCAAGTGATTTCTACTTCTGATGTAAGCAGAATCTGCATTGACTCTCTTGTTTTGCCAGCTGATAATGCTTTCTTCCCTAGCTGAAAGACTTCTCTTAATTGTCTTACAAGCAATCTGCAAAATTGAGGCTGTTTAGGTCCCATTTATCTCCTAAGCAGATAAATCATCCAATTTATAAGAGAGAGTTTGGTATTTGTCTTTATAAATATGTTGTAAGTTTCCATACTTTACAGTCAAGACCAGAGACGCCAAGCAGTATCCAGACCAACATTATTTCTTCTCTGATTTGCTAAAAAAAGACTTCCTACAGATTTCAATTAGAATGTCATGTAATTGTTCTCCAGACCATGAGATAGCGATTCAGGTTCAATCTCTCAACATTTTTCTGAAAGCAACTCTACTATCAAACAATTCCAGATTGTATACAACACTATGTTGCTTGCCTGATCAGTAAGCTTTGCTTCAACTCAAACAAAATCCCTGGAAACTAATCTTCAAAGCAGAGAACTAATCCCACCTTTATGCCATCCACATGCGTGAAATTCAAGGAAAAAAGGTGTTAAAAGCACACAGGAAAAGAGAAGATGAAACTAGTGAAACCTAAGGGTTGATAATATCATATTTTAATTAGCATATTGCGGAACATATCATAGTTTTAAATCTTACAGGAAAATGTACTCTCCAGACATCTGAACTGACATGGTGATCTGCTAGATAACTTTTATGACAATTTACATACGGTAGCGTTTGATTATTTCACTGAGATAAAATAGATGAAATATAATAATAGAGATGATCAGGACTAAATGCTCAATTTATTGAAATATATTTAAATGTTGTTGATTTAAAACAATTAGGGTTTTAGGGACTAAATTTAGTATTGAAACATACATGTGGTTGAAATTAACAGGCAAAATAAAAATGGCTGTACACGCCTAAAAGTGAGAGAGGGCATATCGCTCAAGCAACTCATATAACCTCCTCCAGTGGCCAAAATCAGTTTTTCATCATAAAAGAGTTGCCTACCCCTTTGCCATGGCTCCCAGAATTTTTTTTTTAATTTCTCTTATTTGTTTCTTGAATTTACAAGTTATTTCATAGTATAAAGTTAAACATTTAGTTCTCATCAAATTAACTTATTTTCTAATTATTCTTTTTTTTTAAACTATTTTCTAACATGATTATTAAATCTAGTTAATTCAACACTTGCAAGTCTACCTAGTAATCCGAGTCAATCCAAACTTGAATCAGACTATGTCTTATTTTTTTTAAACATTGATTTCGATCAAACCTGGTTGATCAGATTGATACATCTATACTTTTAAATATACCCTTATTTTCTCTTATATTAGCTCCACTATTTCGGAAATTCTAGTTATATAAATCCGGGTTTAACTGTTTAAGTACATAAGCACCCCATTCTTATATCAAACAATTTCTTTCGGTTATCATGATAGGTATAAACAGCTCCTGGTGTGGACAATTTTATAACCTATTGACTGATTTGCAACCATGATCTCTTATTATAAAATTTGTCGCCAATTCAAGTTCATACTTCATAATTAATACTTGTAAAGTTAAAGTGGGCCTTATGGTAAAATCATTGGGTTGCATGGAAACTTGAAATATATATATGCATGGAAACTTGAAATATATATATATATATATTCCAGAATCAGCGCCTGGAAACAGTTCCCATGCTTCCACAACCTTGTTAACTCCGCTCTTATGTATGAGAGAGATAGAGAGGAGTAGATGCATGGCTCTTTTTACATGA
>Ga0325414_1003529_pt1 | contig 16275 bp, 7 predicted proteins | sample PopdelMetagenome_8_FD_206183 | JGI IMG/M metagenome (GOLD analysis project Ga0325414, IMG submission 206183) | Populus deltoides microbial communities from Bellville, Georgia, United States - Leaf-PdKOR-R3 | ecosystem: Host-associated > Plants > Phyllosphere > Phylloplane/Leaf | place: USA...
CTTTAAACATATTTTTTTATATATATATATATATATATATATATATATATATATATATATATATGCTTGGAAACATCAACATTAACACGTGACAAAAGGAATCATATTTGTCCGATGAAAGACATTGAAAGTTGAAGCCTTGAAAAAGGAAAACAAGAAAGAAAATTAAAATGGACAGGTCTGTTCATTAAATTAAATATTTTTTTCATTTTTTTTCTATTTTTTTAAGATTTATTCATGAAGATGATTTTTTTCATAAAAAATAGAAATATATCAAGATTATAACTATTTTTTTATTAAAAAAAATTCATAATCATAATTCATAATAATTATTTTATATTTTTGATAATCTAAATATAGGATGTTAATTTTATTTTATTTAAATCAAGAATTACCATAAGAAATTTATATTGTTAGCTTAAGATATATATTATATTTAAAATAACAATTAAATTTATGATATTAAATAAATATAAAAATACAAGAAAATAAAATAAAAATAAAAATAATTTCTTATATTATTAAAAGGTGCATGAGTATAATACACCCACACCCACACACAGACATATTATTTCTCTCTTTTCTTTATTTAAAATTAACAAGAGAAACTTTTATAAAAAAAAAAACCATGAAAAACTTCTAAATAAATTTTTTTCGAGCTAGCATAAAATTTGAAAAATTAAATTCTTCAATTTTCTGAATAAGAAAATTGTATTTGAATATAAAATTTAATTTTTGTAATTTGGTTTTGTAAAAATCGAAGTGCTCTATTTTTTAATAGCCTCGACATTTTTGTTAATTTTTCTCTTATTTTCACTAAAAGAGAAAAAAAGAAAAAACGATTAATCTGCGCAGAGAAAGGCGTACAGATTTATTTATACATTTAGAGAGAGTGAGAGAGATCGAGGGTACCCTTCTAACGAGGTGAGGAGAACTGATGAGGCATTTGGCACTCCAGAGAGGGTCATTAAGGTCAGCACCATGTCTTTCGAGCTCAGTGGCTAAGCCGCCATCAACAACAGCATAGCCGCCACATTTTTTGAGGAAATCCGTCATCAACGTCGTCGACGAATTTTCAACGTTTCCCAGTTCCATGTTGTTAATTATTGATGATGAAGACGGAAGAAACAAGAGGTTAAGCGAGGGACGGCGAGTTGCCTGCACGTCTTTGGTTGCTCAGAAGAAACTGGAAGCCCCAAGTTAATGCGTTCCTAATTCCTGCAACCATTTTATAGAGAGAAGTGGAACTGTGGAAGTGAAGCTGTCAAAGTTATTGTATTGCCCCCATAGTACTTGTAAATGTTGATAAATTAATTACTATACTTTAAACCGACGAGTCGTTGTATCTTGCAACCATGAACGACGTGTCTTGCTGGATGGAAAGGACGTCCAAAATAGAGGTGGAGGATTTTTAGGACCATCTCCGCAATTCATCCCTAAATTAACTGCACCAGATCCAGTGTAAATTACAAATTAATCCCTGATTTAATTGGTTTTTTATTTTTAAAACTAATTATTTATTCCTTTTTTCCATTTTATATTTTTCCCCAGTTGTTTTTTTTAAATAGAAAAGACAAAAGGTGATTAAATAGATATCATGAAAAGATTAACAATAAATAGATAGATAAATTAAGGAAGAGGAACGTTGTCCTATAAATTTGGAGGAGCATGTCCTTTTTTATTATTTGCCTAATATAAAACAAGACACGGTTTCCAATTTCACTACGACAGCATGTATCCAGCCGGTTTGAAGTCCACGTTCGCTAGGTTAAATAAGCGTTTAATATGGTGGTATTGGTGGTTTTTTATAATATTTTTTAAAAAAACAATATATTAAAATAATATTTTTTAAAGCTGTGGAGATTACAGCTTGAATCTGACCTCAATTCAGTCCAGTTACTGAGGTTTTATTTTGACCATGTTTCGTCCAAACAAAGAAAGAAAGCTTTATAATAGATGAGGTGAAATCTTTATCTTAAAGGTGAAACTGTGGAAATGGAGAAAGAGAAGCAAAAGGAGTGACTGCACTTTTGCGCGCTTGAAAAACAAAGATTCCGGTGACAGTGACTCACAGATTGATTGCGATCAGCAACAGCGGACCTAAAAAAGCCGAGGCACAATGCGTCTGGACCTAAACAAAAAAACATCCGTTTGGACTTTAAATTGTTTTAGTAAACCTTTTGTTTTTTAAAAAAAAAAAAAACTGGATACGAAACATTCTCTGCAACCCAGATTTTGGCGTTCCTTTGTTGGTGGAAAATTAGGGAGGAAGTGTTTTATACTTAAAAATTTATTTTAAAACTATTTTAATTTAAAAATATATTTTGATGATTATAAGATCTCAATGAGTTTTTCTTTTTTTCCTTAAAATCTAATGACTGTCTCACTCTTTTTTCAATTCAAAAATTAAAAAAAAAATTTATATTAAAATTGAATTTTAGAAAACTACACGGACCAAAGATCTATCAATTTGAAATTAGGAGCACCAAAATTAACTTTTCAAGAAAATCTTGAAAAGCCACCTAGTTTCTCTCCCCTTTTAACTTTGATCCCCGGACTTTTAATCATGCCTTTCATCAACAAATTGAAAGAAAATGGTCTTTAATTTACCCATAAAAGGATGAAGTTGTTAATAATTTCACCATGCAAATCCATAATGAAATGCATTGTGCATTTAATTCAATAAAACCCCCCTCGAAGCTTAATGATCTGTTGATATATACACACACAAGACAGTATATCGATGTGGAAATGACATTCCTTTTATTACTCTGTTCAAGCAGGAGGACCATATCAAACAATGTCAATGATTAAAGGCAGGAGAAAAATCACAGGGTTTGATTTGGATTAACATACCTGTCAATTATGATAGAAAGCAGTGTTTGAAATGACCACGAATTTGTCCTTTTGAGTGGTGGGCGGGCAACATCAATTGGTTCGACTGGACTTCCCACTTATTTTTGGAAATTCTTGAAGAACTTGTGTAGTAACAAACAAGTAATGTAGAGAGAGAGAGATAAGAAGCTTATCTTGTTGAGGCAAAATGGAGATCACTCTCCTTTAGAAAATTCCGATTGATTAAAGTTTTCGCACTAGTGGATTGGGATTTCATTTTATTTTATTATTGTCTTGGGTACTGGTTACACAGTAGGAGAAGAGATATATATCATTGAAATTTCTTAGCCTCAAATCTCTTCGAGTTGAAATTTTCAAGTGATGTATACTTTTAGGGTGTCACCCTTAATGGATGGGATTAATTTTACCAGAGCCATATTTTGACGCTCAAAGTTGAGATATGAGCTCTACTCAGGCTCAATAAAGGTCAAAAAAGGCCATTCAGATTTTATCTGAATGGCTCGTACCAAAAAGCTTCCGTCAATGCCCAAGATTTGCAGGTGGGGTTGGATTTTATCCAGGAAAGGCAACGGCGGTAAGAGCTGTTGCCACAGAATGTGTTCAGAGACTTGCATCCTCGAAACGAGCAGTTCCATGTCACTAACCATTCAAGCACATCCCAACAAATCTACCATATCATGTAATTGATATCACACATGAATGGCTAAGCCCTTGCAATGCCTACACATCGTGCATGCAAGAAGCACGATAACTTGTAATAAGCAAAAGGTTAAAACTTCAATAAACCTTATTTGACTATCCATGCACAATCACGAGACATGTTTTTCATTCCTGTGAAGAAAAAGCTTGCAACCAATCAAGCCAAGAGCTAGATCACGACTCGGACTGGTTACAAAACCAACGAGGGAGAGACAACAACAGGAAAGGGGAAAGAGCACAACTTAGGGACCGCGAACAGGGTTAAAACAGAAACAGCCGGAATTCTGATCTTCAGGTATCATCCCTCCTCCCTTGCTTGTATCAATCCCTTCCAACATTTTCACCACCTCATCCATTTCAGGACGTTTTTCCGCATTTCCATCCCAGCATTTTCTCATGACATTTGCTAAAGAACTTGGACAGCATCTTGGAATATCTGGACGCAAATTCTGCCAATAAAATCATGCAGTATAAATTACCGATATATATGAACTTTGGCAGGATGCTAGATTTTAAGGTCTCGTAAAAAGTTTTAGTAAAAGAAAAAACTATTTTAACAACAGGATATCAGCTCTCTCAAGAGCTTTACAGTTTACAACTAAACTTAGCCTTTTCCTTGCTTGTACAGTTAGTTAATTACAAAAGCATTTCATGAACTGCTGTCACGGGCTACCTCGCAAAGAAGAGGCAAATCATATGGCATGTAGATAAACAATATGATCACAAAGTTCTAAATCCATAATCATGAACAGTGAGATAACATTCACTTTGAACCTCCTCAGGTCACCACCATATAACAGGAAAAAAAAAGAAGCATAAACACAAAAATAATAAAAACTAGGCACGTGACTTGTTTACTAAATTACTAACTAACCTGTCGAACAACAGCGGATGAGACATCAGCGAAGCTAAGATCAGGGTAAGGCATGTCACAACAATAAATTTCCCATAAGCAAATGCCAAAGCTGTAGACATCACATCTTCTGTTATATGGTTTGCCATCAAGAACCTGCATAAGGTATCTGGTTAGAAAGTTGTAATTCAGTAAGAATTCAAACATGCCAATTCAATTGCATTCCATGTCCATACGGTTATAAATGTACAATTAACAGCAAAGCATGCCGTTGTGGAGTCCATGTTGAACATGCCACAAGAATTGACTTCATAATCATTACACATCATTTACATGCATCCCAGACTTGTTTAAATAACCAATCACCTGATAATATACAAAATTTCTTTATAAAAAACTTCTGCCTGGGGAAAAAAAAGGTTTCATTAAAGCATGAATTACCTCAGGGGCCATGTATCCAAGGGTGCCAGTTTCTCCGGTCATTTCACATGGATTCTGAGCTTCAATACGGGCAACACCAAAATCAGCAATTTTAAGAGTTTTATGAGAATCTAGTAACATGTTTTCAGTCTTGACATCACGATGTACAATCTTCTTTGAATGTAGATAGCTAAGACTGCAAATTAGTAACACTAGTCAGTAACTACAATTTTTATAGGGAATTTTTTCAATAAAAGAAAATGAATGGAAATAGAAACTCACCCTCTAGAGAGATCCAAAGCAAGTTGGATTACAACCTTAAAAGCAAGTTTCTTTCGACTATTTCTTATCAAGTATTGTTTTAGTGTACCGCCAGGGAGATACTCAACAACAACACAGCATGCCCTAGCAGGGAGATTGATGTTATCATCAGATGGGTTTTTGGCAGGAATCTTGAGGTTGAGAGTTCCCATTGATGCTCCAACAAACTGTTAGAAAATTGGAACTTAAAGCATCAGAAATAAAAATAACATGAATGATAAGCTTATGATGATGTCTACAATGGCTGGGAGGATGATCCTCCAAGCATATGGATTCAACTAGAAGGGCTTCTAAGTAAGTGGCAAGTTATTTTTTGTTAATATAAGTTAACATTTACATGTCGTTTATGAATTCCACTATGGTAAGACACACACGATAACTACATTTATAACAAGGTATCAAGAAAACATGCTTGCCAAGAGGAATCCATAATGTAATTATTGGTAGGGTAATACAACATGGAAAATTGCACAACCCAAAAAAGCCAACTTCCACGCCATATGATGCTCATAATATAATGAACACAACAAGTTTAAGAATAATTTTGTACTTTTGTAACGTTAGGATGGTCAAGCTTGTGCCAAACAGCAACCTCTTGCTGAAATGATGCCCGGACAGCCATGGTTTCAGCAGCTGTGGCCATACCATCCTCCCCCCAGTCCAGCAGTTTCACTATGACATCCAACAACAGTTCAGTAAGAATTCAACATCAACACACGCAGTGCTCAATGCTACTAGTCTCTCTAGTGGAAACAGGCTGCAATTTCATCATTGCTTATCAAGAGTTGTAGAGAAAAGGTTTTGCAGGCATTAGTATCAAACAACCAAATCCAGACAAAGCATGGCATAATTTTCTGAACTTCCAACGATTTCTTGAAAAAGACAAGGAAAGAACAGAGAAGCCATATAAACATCCTAAAATAATCACATGATAGTCAATAATAAAAAGATGATAAATTTCAAAGGCGTTACAAAATTTAGGGCATGTTAACAAGCAGCAGTATAAAAGCAACTCATATAAAGATTTTGGAGGATAGGAAAAACAAGATATCCTTATTTACTCCCCAGTATAACCTTTACAGAAACAGAAACCAAAAAATAAAATTAAAATTAAGAGCTCTGAGAATCAAAACAATAAGAACAATCACATAAGCGTAAAAAAAACACAGACATGCAGAGCGAGGACTGGGAAACAGAAAGCAATTACCAGCAACATCTTGGTTATCATAAGTACCACGATACACGGTCCCGAAAGTCCCATGGGCTAACTCATGCCTTATATCCAATTTAGACAAATCAATTTCCCACTCTTCTCTAGGCCTTTGGATTTCAATGTCCCTTGACCATACCCTGCTCAGGTGCTTCTCAAGCTGTGCATCCAAGCTTTTAAGATCGATTTTATCAGCTCGAAAATACATATCTTTGTTACTCACACCTCCTATACCTTTCACATTTGAATTGGCACCACCTTCTTGGTTATCCGGTTCCTTCGCAACCATGACATCTCCAGCATTACCACTTGTTTTTGAATCCATCATAAAGAACCAAATACAATGCAATAACCGTGAATACCAAAGACAACCTCAAATTCTAGACGACAATCCAAGAACAGTAAAAGGAAAAAAAATCATTTTTTCATCACCATGCTCATTGCCCTCGAATTCGCATTAACTGATCAAAACTTGAATGATCAAGAACAGAAAAATTATCAAGATCCTTATGCAATTACCAATTGAATTACTAATCAAAGACAACAACGAAAAATCTTGAACAAAAAGAAACCCAATTTCACGAACCCAAAATCCTATTCAAGTTCCCTACAATATTGACCTAATAACCAAAAGAACAATATTTGTAATAGATTGCCCACCAATCAGAAAAAAGAATAACAAAAATGCTTTGTTTTGCGGTCTATGAATTGACCCTTACATTGGTTCAAAAACCCAATTCCCCATCACCAACTATATATTCATATCACGTCTCCTAACGAAGCAAAACTACAAACAAATACAAACAAAAGAAAACCCTACGAAAACGACCCGATTCCAACCATTATCTAAACAAAGAGCAATAAAATAAGAATGAACCAGAATTTAAAAGCTAGCAAAATTTCTGAAAAACCAAACCTTTAAGTAAAAAAAAAAAAAAAACAGCACGCATGCAAGCAAGCAAAACCCATAAACCAAAAAAAAAAGAGCGAAAACTTCAGAGAAAAGACGATAAAGTTGACTTTGAATGCTCTAAAAAGTAATATAGAGAGCAAGGATAGAGTCGGAAAAAGCTCAATGATGTCATATTCATCACCACCATCATCAACATTCCCTCTGTTTTCTTCCACGCAATTATAAAGGGAAGAAGAGAAGAAGGGTTTCGTGGATGGGATTTCAAAGAGCAAATAGTAAACAAAAAAACGATTGTTTGTTGTTAACCAAATAGAGAGAAGTATGAGAGAAGCATGAGAGAAGCCCGGGGGTTTGGCTGGCAAAATTATGGCTTTTCTTGTGGATGGTTGGAGAGAGAGAGAGAGAGAGAGAGAGTATTTCAAAATCTAACATACAAAACTGTATTTAAAGCTTTGTTTTTGTATTTTTTAAAAAATAAAAAACATTTATTTTTTCATATCAATTTTTTTCTAATAATCTTAAATTATTTTAATATATCATATAAAAAATAATATACTTTCAAGAAAAAAAATCAAATTAAAGTTGGCTAAATACAACCATGATTCTTAAAATGGCCATCACCTGTCCAAATCGATTTTGATTCTATCTGGGATGAGATTCTTAAAACATTCTACATTATCGGGCTAATTAAGGACATTTAGTTAAATCCTCCATGCTTAATTGGGCATGTTCTTGTGATGAGTCAATGGCCAAAAGGCACCATCCAACAGAGATCAGAATTGCAAGATTCTGAAAGGACCGGAGGATTAAATTTTCCCGTAATTGGAGTAAACATTTTCTTTGGCTAAAAATTACAGTTGGTGGTGTTTTTTCAATTTGGTCCCTCCACAAATGAATTGATCACATCGAACCTTCCGTTTCGAATTAGAGGTGGAATAGCAAAAGGATTTATTTGATCAAATTACTTGTAAAGTGTTCACTTAGACCAAATGTCAAAAGTGAAGGGACAACAAGTGGTTTTTAACCTTTTTACCTAAAACAATCAACACCGTGGATGTTCGGAGCCACCAAAACGCATCTTACCAGCAAGGATACGCATATCAACTTCTATGTACCCTGCAAATGCTATGTTTATCTAGCCCGAAGGTTTTTCTCGCTTCTTTCATATTTGTTTTATTAAGAAAATCCCATGATTCTTAAAATTTTAATTAGTATATTAAATCGTGATATTCTATAATATTAATTATAACGCCATTTTTATTAATCCTACCAGAACTTTCTTTTTCTAGAACGAGGAAAGTAGCATTTTGGATTAATTTGAGCTACATCTCTCTGACTTGTAAGTTGTTATCGATTATCGTCCTATTTGGATTAGGAGTTAGAAAAAAAAAACATTTTCAAGTCTTCTAAAATCAACCTATCAAAGTAAGAAAGGAATTAAGAAGTCAGTTAAGAGTATTTACATGAATTTAATTATGCATACTTATTAATTAATATGGATTGTGAATATTGAAGCTGGGCAATTACACCTGAGTTCTTAATTATGTTGTCACTATCGAAGTCGAACAATGAGCGTATGCCGTAAATTAACACGACAATAACTAACATTCAGCTGGACTCGTGTCCGAACTCGATCTGCCGTCCTTTAAGTTCATTGTAAAGACCAATATTATGATAATGATGTTGCTGTTAATTTACTGAAACAACAACAAGGCTTGGATAGTTTAAAATTTTTATGCAAATCTTGATGGCAACGTATCTGGTTACATTTTAAGTTTGTTTTCTAATAATTATAAATTTATATTTTTTTAAGATCGCTGGAAACTTATATAATTATTAATTTTAGAATGGAAGGGCTTATTAGATTAGTCGAGATATATACAAGCTGACCCGAATATCCACGTTAATAAAAATATATATATATATATATATATATATATATATATATATATATATATATTTATATGCAATTATATCCATGTCCTCGAACGAGAGAAATGTATACATATTCTACTTAATTAATGCATGCTAGGTTGAGCTTATAAATTAAATATACAACTGTCAACAACTTAAGTAAAAAGAATATCCATGCATACAAACACCCAAGCAGACGAGTTTTAACACAAATTAATTTGAACTCTGAATTGTTTCTCTATTTTCGTCTTCTGTTCTTAGAGTTTGACGAACCTGGTTCAAATCAAGGCAAGTAGAGCGGGAGATTAAGCACGGCGTAATTAAATAAAGGCATTTTAAGTTGCGAGAGGTTGCCTTCTGTTTGTGCAGCCAGCATCCTGTGCCTGGGGATGTATCATTCAACAGATTCAGACAAAAACTCGACTGGGAAAAAAAATGAACGAGATGTGTGGCAGTGGAGGACCTCTAATCGTGATCCGTGTATTGTCCTATGTTTTCTACTTTGACCCAAGTTATGTTTTACATTTTCTTTAAATTTAACTTTCTTTTGGAAATCAAGTTAATTAACTATAACTTAATTCTATCGACAATTACACGATTCCATATGCTTTTTTTTCCCAGTGCTTTCGTATGAAATTGATTTTTTTTTTTTAATGGTTTTGATCCATACAAGATCATTGAAACTGCTCCGAAAACATTAGATATTTCATGTTTTTTTCAGTCTAAAAACACAAAACAAGCTCGTTCCCACATACTCAGGCATGCATTTGGCATTCATTAGTAATAACCACACAATTTTACTGGCATCTAATTAAGATTTATTAGTGAGAGGATTTGAGATTCTCCCATGTCTACTGCCTCCTGAAAGGGTGGAATATTTGTGCTTGACCTTTATGTGTTTCCTATTAGAACATAAGGCCAAAGGTGACATGCTAACATCTCATCGCCAGAATAGCTAGCATCCTATTTGTTAATTTGACCTGGCAAGTTTTTTCACCGCTGCGTTATCAATGCTTAAATTATCAACTTATCATGAGCATGCTTATGAACTTGGTGGTCTGATGGGTTGATCTTGAATTCAGGCAACTTGAGTTTATATGAATTATTTTTTAATATTTTGATATATGATATATAATTATATATAGCCTAATTATTACTTATTTTTTTGACATGTAATAATTATATTACATTTTATATTTATTTTTTATAACCTATATTTATATGGATTATTTTTTAACTTCTTAATATGGGATAACTATATTACATTATATTTATATCTTTATTTTTTATACTAAATACGTTTCAATCTTTTTTATATTTTTTTCTATCTTGAACGTTGAAATATTAACCAAACAATCGGTATGAAAAAATAAAGTGTACAATGAATGAATAATTAGTAATATCATATATATATTAGTTATTTTTTATAATCACTTTAAAAAAATAGAGAGATATAATTAGAAGATAAAAATTCAAAAATCTGCACTCCTGTTTTTTTCTTTTTGTAGTTTTAACTCTTGATTTTATTATCCCAAATATCACGTTGAGATTGGTAGGGAATCAAACAATTAGAGAGGAAATATTAAAAAATAAAATTTAAATATGAACATTTCAAAAAATAAAATTTAAAGACGAGGCGTGGTTTTAAATCGTGGATATTATATAACAGCCATGGCTATATCTAGTGCTACTTCAAATTCATACATACACCTACTATGCACATGAATTTAATTAAATATCAAAATGAATAATAACATAATGACATATCAAAATTCATCACATAACATGACTTCGTGTGCTAAACCAATTAAAATATTAATTATGTTTAGCAAGACTAATAATAAATATAATATATATATAAGTAAAATCAAAATTTAATTTATATGTAATTATATAAAATTAAATGACATGTATTTTTGGGTACTGAACAAGAGATAGAGGTAAAAAAAAAAAAGAATGGCACTCATGAGTTTTCTTCATGTGTAATATCATATTGCCCAAGTAAAAATAAACTTGAATTTCCAGTTAAGTTTCCCAAGATAGATGATGAGGTCATGAAAAAGCTTCGTAGAAAAATATTGACTCTTCTTGAATGATGAGTTTTTTATCCGAGTTATACCTATAAAACAAGAGATATTTTTATGTTTAAATTAGTATTTAAATTTATTTCTCAAGTGATAAGTGGTAAAAATTAAAGAAAATAAAAATAGTGTTTTTTATGTAGAGAAAAAATGTATGTTTTCTATCTTATTTGGAGTTTTTTTAAAACAATGTTATTTAGTTGAATTACTCCATTTTCTTTCTCAAAGAATATATAATATTGAAAAATATATGTAAAATATCTAGAAAAATAAATAGAAAGATACTAGTGAAAAAATATTATTTATAAACGAGTTCAAACTTTAATCTGAATGGATTATTTTTTGCTCATTTCAATTTATTATTTTTAATTTATTATTCGTGAATAATATCATATATATTACTATTTATGAATAATAAACAAAGATAAACTAAAAATAACTTAGTTAAATTAGAGTTTGAAATTGATTGAACATCAGCTAAACTAAACTTCATAGAGATTAGTTGTTGCAAACCAACAAGTGAAACGAGATGAAAAAAAAAAGAAATATAGAGAAAATGGTAGCTTAATTGGGCAATGCCTAACCAATCCAATCCAAAAAAGCTTGGTTAGACGTGGCCCAATTGAGCTTCACATGAAGCTGGTTGATCATCAGCTTCAACAAATTTTATTTATTTATTTATTGTATTATCAACAGGCTACGGGACACAAATTCAACAACAACAACATAGGTAATCCATCCGAAAATTGGTGTTTATATCGGATAGGATTGCGGAGTCCAAGACCCTGAGTCATCATCATAGCATCAGCTGCCTCACACTCTCCATACATGACCAAAACCGCTACATCCTCTAGCGGGCTAGCCTACCAAAACACTCAATTTTTTGAAGTTGCAGCAAACCCAGCAAGGTGCTCGTAAGAAACCAATGACAGGTCCATGGCATGCTTGTATTTAATCCACGGTTGCCTTGTATTTTATCTGTTTATTCGTTTCGAAACTGGGCCAACAAGGTTTCCAGTTGCCATGATAAAACTCGCAAGACATATATGTTATTGATGGACCTCTTATAGACTAGGCCCAATATTATAGGACTCATAGCGGCAGAAGGCAATGGACACTCAAGGATTCCGAGAGCATTCCAAGTCCATTGAAATGAAGGTTACATGTTTCGGGAAAAAACATGAAAAAAAAGAGAACAAAAATGTCCCCTTCAAAATTCAAATAGCTACTTGATGGTGGCAGATGGGATTCCAATAATCCAACTCTACGTTAAAAACTACAGCGTGATTATAACTGGCACCTGCAATCTTGATTTTGCCATGAGTGCAGTGCACATCTTCGGGAGGCCTAATCTAACTGTGGACCTCTCCTACTCGAGAAAAAAAACACGGGCAGAAACACGCATTATTAGGAGTAGGGTGGGTTAATAATTATGGGTTTCCATTTTGCCATGTCAGGACCAAACTAAACATGCGGCGATTAGCAGGCAGAAAATAGACAGCCACTCCTCATCTTACTGCTACTAGCTGGCTCACTACCGCCTTTACTGACTAAAGTTAGCTCAGCATTACATCCTCTTCCGGCGACCTTGTGTTTCTGGGAATTAGGAAAGTTCCTTCAGCAAAATATAAAGGAAAAAATCCAAAATCCTGACTAAACCACATAACTAGAACATTAATTAATGAAGCCAGTACCAGAAAAAACTCAAAACCCAGAGAAAGTTTCTAGCAATGCCCGCTTCACAAGAAAAGATGCAAATGTTACGAGGAACTTGCCCTTCTCTGTATGTGTTCAGTAAGCAGTACGAAGACACTGCCTCAACGAGATTACTTTGACTGTGACTTTTCTTATGGTCGCTTGTAAACTGCAAGAGCATCCCAAATTAAACAATTAAAGTCTTTAATAGTTGGTCAACCAAACTTTATTCTATCAATCCACAATCTGACACTCACATAAGGTCTTAAAAACTGTGGAGTCATTTTCTTAATTTATACACAATTACTATAGCATTATTAAACTTATATTAAAAAAAAAACAAGTGTAGCGTACTTGCCGCTAGCTTTCAGTGATTTTCTTTCCCGCTGTTTGTTCTACATGGGTGTCAATTTCAATGCTAACAATATTGTCAATGTCGTGTCAGATAACTAAGTGAAAACAAAGTTGTTTTTCCAGCAAGAACATGCTATAAAGTACGCATGTTAGTCGACACCATGATTTTGGGCATGAAGTTCATATTCCAGAGAATGTGGGGAGTTGGGAAAGAACCAAAAAACAATGTATTTCTCTCTTCGGTAGTTCGTGTATATTTTTTCTTTTTTAAATTGAGATTTTCCACCAACTTACACTTACACGTATTTTAATTAATTTTTTAAAATTTTAAAATTAATAATTAAATAAATTTTTAATAATCTTAAAACTTGTAACACTCTCATAAATTTTAAAAAATAAATCTAAAATCTAATCAGCCATCCATTGTATCATTGTTTCAAGAAGTTCTTGCTTTAATTTGCTTGACCCTGTTAGGCCTGGGCTTTCATGCGAGGATGGGGTCTCACGTGACACGCCTTTCTTCACGTTCAAGGGACCACATGTACCCTAACAAAAGACCCTCCCCTGCTGTTACTGCTAGACACCCGACTTTGGGAAAGTGAACGGCTTGTAAAGGTAAATAAATATAAGAGACGATAGATGCTCGAGTTGATTACCTTTTCAATGCGCAACAAACTCAGCCAGCACATAAAAAGGGGCGTAAATATGAGTAGATGATAATCACTTGAGAGGTTTTAAAACTTTGATGTGAAGGGCCAACAAACCATATAATTAATGTCCTGATCAGTTGATGCTTTCTTGCTCGATCCTAAGTATAATTTGCCGTTTGGATTGTATAAATACAGGCCATATATGGGTGTCTCGTATTACACCTCGGCCGAGTCAAATTTTTTTGCTCTCCATGTTTAATAAAAGGTTTAAATGAATTCTTTTAATAGGAGTGTTATGGGTAGAAAATCGGTTAAGCTCCATTATTACCCGTGGGGGACATGAAACCTGCCAATACCAAATAACCTACCTTTTGAAATCTTTGCGCGCCGAAGCCTAATATCTCCAGCTGTCACTATCGTCAGCCACGATGATCCTTTCAACGGTGCTGTATATCGACTAGTAAGGCTGCAAGCCTTTGGATGGACCTACCTTACATTAAATTGTGGAAAATAGTATAGTGTTAATTTCCACATGATCACACAGCCACTTGTAAGGGCCAGCAGCAGGGTGGTAGGGATTTTTAGACTTGCAATAAAATTCAATATTTGGTCACGGGAAGGTTGTGTTCACCTAGTTGATATTCGACGAAACATATGTTTCCCAGTTCAAGACTACATGTACAGCTGCTAAAATACCAGATTAATACGGCACATTGTAGGTGAAACCTGCAACATGAAGAACATCACATGCAACATGTTTGACCCTGTGGTGATGATGATCCATTGAGGTACTGGTTCTGTAGTAAATAAATTTAGTGTTGAAATCTGGGAAAGATTCGGAGAGCTCCCGTTTGTATCTCCTTGTCATCGTTTTGACTTTTGAGTTTACTACAAACAAAAAATAATAATATAAAAAACTGGCTTTGATTGGTATTGTAACACACTATAAGTTGGCGAGTATATTTGGGAGCAGAGAAATGGTTGTTTTTTAAATAATTTTTTTGTATTAAAATATAGGTTAATAATTTTTTTTATTTTTTAAAAATTATTTTTAACATCAACACATCAAAATAATTCAAAATATATAAATCATATTTAATTTTAACAAAAAAAATTAATTTTTTTAGAAATGCGATTTGAACCCCATTTCCAAACAGTTATTTATTAGTGTGTTTCCTCGCTTTAGCAAGACCATAAAATTTTACTATTCAATAAAAAATGTCTAAAAACTAAATATAGATTTTCACATGCATGTCCCAAATAATTATAATGATAATTTATATTTCCATGTTAATTTTAGTGTACATACAGTACTCAAATAATCAGTGAATTTTTATTTTTCTAGTAAAATAAAAAATTAATATTTTTCTAAATATTAACACGTATATATGCGCGTGTGTGCAAGTATATAAAAAGTCAAAAAATAACTTTTTATTACATACACAAATAATTTTTAAAACACTAATATTTAGCTATTTACAATATAAATAATTAAGCTTTTAACCCCATGAGTTAACCAAACATTTTCTTCTATTCATGGCCACAATTACCATTGCAAACATGATTAATTATTATCTATCTCTCGGATAAACATGCACGATATTTGTATTTATGTAAAGAGGAAATAAAGTTTTTGAAGTTTTTTTTACTTTGATGTATGATTTGAGTGTGAAATATAGGAGGCCTCCATACTCAAATTTGATGTACCAAACGCCATGATGTGTGCTGGCTTCGCAGTGTACAAATCTAACCCTAAAAGATTTTGACAATAACCCAATTCATTTTATGTTGTTGAAATAATTAAATTATATTAAAAAAACACAAAGCGAAACTATTTTAAAGACACGTCTTTAAAAATCTAGAATTCCAAATTCAAATTATATTTTAAAAAAAAAACAACAACAACAATAAAAGAAATGGCCCATTTTATTTTTGGACTTTGAGGTTATTGCAGGTAATTAGAGAACAGAAATGGTCGGAAAAAAAACAAAAGACAGTACGTGGTTGGAACTTGAGTGCACATCGATCGTGTACAACTCCTCTAACAAGGCAGGTAAGTTAATAAAAGTACATTAAAAACACAATTTAATTAGACATTTGCTCATTAAATCGATACCCTCAAAAAACTAAATCACGTTTCGATAAGCTAAAGTCTCGCTTTTCCACTAGATTAGAGGTGGAGGTTTTTTTTTTTTTTTTTTTGCTGACAGAGGCTTCAAGCCCTAAATGGCCTGGCATTGCGGGGCTCTACCTACAAAGAACACGAGAAAGTTGCTATCTACCATTAATGGCTCTTGTTTTTTGCCTCA